>Ga0210015_1000033_pt1 | contig 143633 bp, 145 predicted proteins | sample CryGeymeta201522_FD_185471 | JGI IMG/M metagenome (GOLD analysis project Ga0210015, IMG submission 185471) | Groundwater microbial communities from Crystal Geyser aquifers in Utah, USA - Crystal Geyser metaG 2015-22 (SPAdes) (version 2) | ecosystem: Environmental > Aquatic > Deep subsurface >...
CCCTGTTCATGCGATCCCCCCCTTGCGGACACCCCGGACACCCCGGACACCCCGGCCTGCCCGGCCAGCGCAATGGGCCTTTGTAGTCCGGATCGCCCCCCCGGTCCACATCGCGCCCCTTTCCGCCGCCACCCGCGCGGGATTTCGCGCGCCGCCCCGGCTTCATCTTGCCAAAAATATCCGCGCCGCAGGCTCCGCCGCCAGCCGCCCCGCGCAGGCCATGGGCGTTCAGACCTCTTCGACCTCGATCACACCGGGGAGCGAGCGCAGCGCGCCCTTGATCTGCGGCGACACGGGATAGTCGCGGCCGCAGTCGATCTCGACCTCGCCGGGCAGCCCCGCCCCCATCAGGCAGAACACCACCGGCCCGCGCGCGCCTGCCACCTTGTCGCGCAGCGCGGCGTCGAGCACGCCTGCCACGGCGCTCGCCGCCGCCGCCTCGCCCAGATAGACCCGCAGCCCGCCGCCGCCCGCATGGGCCACCGCCGCGTCGATCGGCACGACCGAGCGGCACAAGAGCTTGAGCTGGTCGGCCTCGAGCGTCGCCTCGACCTGGATGACCACCTGCGCGCCGCTCTCCAGATGCGGCCGTGCGGTATCGAGCACGTCCGAGAACAGCGTGACCTCGTATTGCCCGGTCGGGTCCGACAGGGTGACAAAGGCGAAACGGGTGCCGCGCGCCGACTTGCGCTCCTGCCGAATGGCGACGGTCCCCGCCATCTTGCCGATAAAGGCACCACCCGCGGCCCGCGCCGTCACCTCGTCGAACGTGAGCACGCCGCTGCGGCGCAGCGCCCCCAGATAGTCGTCGAGCGGATGGCCCGTGAGGTAGAACCCCACCGCCTTGAACTCCTCCGCCAACCGCTCGGCCTGGGCCCAGTCGGGCACGCCGGCCAGCCGCGGCTCGGGCAGATCATCGCCCGCCTCGCCAAAGAGGCTCACCTGATTGGACGCCTTCTGTTCATGGATCGCGGCGGAATAGGCCACCAGCGCGTCGAGACTGTCGAACACCCGGCGGCGGTTGCGGTCGAGCATGTCAAAGGCCCCCGCGCGCGCCAGCATCTCGAGCGGCCGCTTGCCCACCCGTTTCAGATCGACCCGCCGCGCGACGTCAAAGAGCGTCACGAAGGGCCGGTCGCCGCGCCCCTCCACGATCAGCCGCATCGCGTCCACGCCCACATTCTTGAGCGCGCCCAGCGCATAGACCAGCCGCCCCTCGACCACATCAAAGGTCGCGAGCGAGCGGTTGACGCAAGGCGGCACCCAGTCGAGGGCCAGCCCCTTGCGCACCTCCTGAAAGTAAATCCCAAGCTTGTCAGTGAGATGGATGTCACAGTTCATCACGCCGGCCATGAATTCCACCGGGTGGTTGGCCTTGAGCCAGGCCGTCTGGTAGCTCACCACCGCATAGGCGGCGGCATGCGACTTGTTGAAGCCGTAATTTGCGAATTTCTCCAGAAGATCAAAGACTTCGCGGGCTTTCTTCGCGTCAACACCATGGGCCTTGGCGCCGTCCTCGAATTTGGGGCGCTCCTTGGCCATTTCCTCGGCGATCTTCTTGCCCATCGCGCGGCGCAACAGGTCCGCGCCGCCGAGACTGTAGCCCGCCATCACCTGCGCAATCTCCATCACCTGTTCCTGATAAACGATGATGCCTTGCGTCTCCTTCAGGATGTGATCGATAGAAGGATGAATGGATTCAAGGGGTTTCAGCCCGTTCTTCACCTCGCAATAGGTGGGGATGTTCTCCATCGGGCCGGGGCGGTAAAGCGCCACCAGCGCCACGATATCCTCGATACAGGTGGGGCGCATCCGCTTGAGCGCGTCCATCATGCCCGAGCTTTCCACCTGGAACACGGCCACCGTGCGCGCCGCGGCATAGAGCGCGTAGGATTTTGCATCGTCGAGCGGGATCGCCCCGATGTCATATTCGAACCCCGCGGGCGGCGTGTAAAGCCGCGTGCCATCGGCCGCGACATTCAGCGTGCGGCCCGATTTGCGGATCAACGCGACGGCGTTCTGGATCACGGTCAGCGTCTTGAGGCCGAGAAAGTCGAACTTCACCAGCCCCGCCTGTTCGACCCATTTCATGTTGAACTGGGTGGCCGGCATGTCGGACCGCGGATCCTGGTAGAGCGGCACCAGCTCATCAAGCGGCCGGTCGCCGATCACCACGCCGGCCGCATGGGTCGAGGCGTTGCGCAGCAGCCCCTCGATCTGCTGGGCATAGCTCAGCAGCCGCGCGACGACCTCTTCGGCCTTGGCCTCTTCGCGCAGGCGCGGCTCATCGGCCAGCGCCTTTTCGATCGACACCGGCTTCACCCCCTCGACCGGGATCATCTTGGAAATGCGGTCCACCTGCCCATAGGGCATCTGGAGCACGCGCCCCACGTCGCGCACGGCAGCCTTGGACAGAAGCGCGCCAAAGGTGATGATCTGCCCCACCTTGTCGCGCCCATATTTGCCCTGCACATAGCGGATCACCTCTTCGCGGCGGTCCATGCAGAAGTCGATGTCAAAGTCGGGCATCGACACCCGTTCGGGGTTCAGGAACCGCTCGAACAGCAGGGAGTAGCGCAGCGGGTCGAGGTCGGTGATCGTCAGCGCATAGGCCACCAGCGACCCCGCGCCAGACCCCCGGCCCGGCCCCACGGGGATGTCCTGCGCCTTGGCCCATTTGATGAAATCGGCCACGATCAGGAAATAGCCGGGAAAGCCCATCTGCTCGATGATGCCCAGCTCGAACGCCAGCCGCGCCTCATACTCGGCCAGCGGCGCGGCATGGGGGATGATGGCCAGCCGCGCGGCCAGCCCGTCGCGCGCCTGCGCGCGCAGCGCCTCGACCTCGTTTTCGGCAAAGCGCGGCAGGATCGGCGCGCGTTTATAGGCGCGAAAGGCGCAACGGCGGGCGATCTCGACCGTGTTCTCGATTGCCTCGGGCAGATCGGCAAAGAGCGTCGCCATGTCCTGCGGCGACTTGAACCAGTGCTGCGGAGTGAGCCGGCGGCGCGGCTCCTGCTGATCGACATAGGCGCCCTGCGCGATGCACATCAGCGCGTCATGCGCCTCGAACAGCTCTGGCTTTGGGAAATGGACGTCATTGGTCGCGACCAGCGGCAGGCCCATGGCATAGGCCATCTCCACATGGCCGCGCTCTGACAGACGTTCGGCCTCGGGCAGGCCGCTCTCTTCGGGGTGGCGCTGCAATTCGACATAAAGACGGTCGGGGTAGATCGTGGCCAACCGCGCGAGCAGTGCCTGCGCCTTGGCCTCCTGCCCGGCCACGAGCAGCCGCCCGACCGGGCCATCGGGCCCGCCGCTCAGGCAGATGAGCCCGTCGGCATGGCGCGCGAGGTCGTCCGGCGTGACCTGCGGCAGCGCGCCGCCCTTGTCGATATAGGCGCAGGAGTTGAGCTTCATCAGGTTGCGATACCCTGCCTCGGTCTGCGCCAGCAGGACGATGGCTGCAGGCGGCTCTGGCCGCTTGCCGGGGTCGGCGGGCAGGTAGGCGAGGTCGATCTGGCAGCCGATGATCGGCTGGATGCCGGCCTTGGCCGCGCCCTCGGAAAACTCGAGCGCCGCGAACATCGCATTGGTGTCAGTCAGTGCCACGGCAGGCATCCCCGCCTTGGCGGCAAGCTCGGGAAGTTTCTTGACCGGCACCGCGCCTTGCAGCAGCGAATATTCGGAATGCACGCGCAAGTGTATGAATCGGGGGGAGAGGGACAGAGGCATGGCGCGACACTATGTGCTGCTGCACAGAACCGGAAGCTGAAAGAAACGGTTGCCAAAGCGGCGGGGCACGGTTTTCATGACCGCGATCAAGGGGCGCGCGCTCTACGCCGCATCGGGCGCGCGGCAGGCTCCGGGCAAGGGTAAGGCGGCGGGTTTTCGACAATGCGGATGACGTTTCTTCTGAATGGAGAGACGGTGGTGGCGGATGCCACCCCCACAACAACGCTGCTCGACTGGCTGCGCGAGGATCGTGGCCTGTGCGGCACCAAAGAGGGCTGCAATGAAGGCGATTGCGGCGCCTGCACGGTGATGGTGACGGATGCGGGCGGGGCGCGCGCGCTCAACGCCTGCATCCTGTTGCTGCCGCAACTGGCCGGCAAGGCCGTGCGCACGGTCGAGGGCGTCGCGGGGCCGGACGGCGGGCTGCATCCGGCGCAGCAGGCGATGGTGGACCACCACGGGTCACAATGCGGATTCTGCACGCCGGGCTTTGTGGTGACGATGGCGGTGGCGCATCTGAACGGGCGGCGCGACCATGACGACCAGCTTGCGGGCAACCTCTGCCGCTGCACCGGATATGCGCCGATCATCCGCGCCGCGCAGGCCGCAGAGGCCGCGCCGGTGCCGGACTGGATGCAGGACGCGCCGACGGACAGCGCACCCGAGGGTGTCGCCGCGCCCGAGAGCGCGGATGCGCTGGCGAAATGGTATCTCGCCAACCCCGACGCGACGCTGGTCGCGGGGGCCACGGATGTCGGGCTCTGGGTGACGAAACAGTTTCGCGACCTGCCAAAGCTCGCCTTCCTGAACCGATGCGCCGATCTGCGCGGGATCGAGGTCGGCGCGGAAGAGATCCGCATCGGCGCGATGACGCCCATGACAGAGGTGGGCGCGGCGCTGGCCGGCATCCACCCCAGCTACGCCGAACTGATCCGCCGCTACGGGTCGGTGCAGGTGAGAAACGCGGCAACCATCGGCGGCAATATCGCCAATGGCTCGCCCATCGGGGACAACCCGCCCGCGCTCATCGCATTGGGCGCGACGCTGCATCTGCGGCGCGGCGACGCGCGGCGCGCGATGCCGGTAGAGGCGTTCTTTCTTGACTACGGCCGGCAGGACCGCCAGCCCGGCGAGTTTGTCGAGGCCGTGACCCTGCCCCGCAACGCCCCGGCGCTGCGCTGCTACAAGATCTCGAAAAGGTTCGATCAGGACATTTCTGCGGTCTGTGGAGCGTTCAATATCACCGTGAATGTTGGAAAAGTGAAAGCGGCACGGATCGCCTTTGGCGGCATGGCGGGCACGCCAAAGCGCGCCGCGGCGGCAGAGGCGGCGCTGCTGGGGCGCGACTGGACGTCGGCGACCGTCGCGGCCGCCTGCGCCGCGATGACCGATGACTTTACCCCGCTGTCGGACATGCGCGCCTCGGCAGGCTACCGGATGGAGGTCGCGCAGGGGCTGCTGCAGCGCTATTTCGCGGACCTTGCCGGCGCGCCTGTGTCGGTGCTGGAGGTGCGGGCATGAGCGTGGGCAAGCCTCTCCCCCATGACAGCGCAATGCTGCATGTCACCGGCCGCGCGCGCTATATCGACGACCTGCCGGTGCCCGCGGGCGCGCTGCATCTGGCCTTTGGCCTGTCCGCCATCGCACGGGGGCGGATCACGGCGATGGACCTCGCCCCGGTCCGCGCCGCGCCCGGCGTGGTGGCGGTGCTGACCGCCTCGGACCTGCCCTTTGCCAATGACGTGTCGCCTTCGGCCCATGACGAGCCGCTGTTGTCGGACGGGACCATCCATTATCTGGGTCAGCCGCTGTTTCTGGTGATCGCCACCAGCCACGGCGCGGCGCGGCGCGCGGCGCGGTTGGGGCGGGTCGAGGCGCAGGCAGAGACGCCGGTGCTGACCATCGACTCGGCGCTTGCAGCCAACAGCCGGTTCGAGGAGGGCCCGCGCATCTGGGCCAAGGGCGATGTGACGGCGGCGCTGGAGGCCGCCCCCCTGCGCCTGCAGGGCCGGATCGAGATCGGCGGGCAGGAGCATTTCTACCTCGAGGGGCAATGCGCGCTGGCCTTGCCGCAAGAGAGCGGCGACATGGTGGTCCAGTCCTCGACCCAGCACCCGACCGAGATCCAGCACAAGGTGGCCGAGGCGCTGGGGGTGCCGATGCATGCCGTGCGCGCCGAGGTGCGGCGGATGGGCGGCGGCTTTGGCGGCAAGGAGAGCCAGGGCAATGCGCTGGCCGTGGCCTGTGCGGTCGCCGCGCGGCTGACCGGGCGGGCCTGCAAGATGCGCTATGACCGGGACGACGACATGGTCATCACCGGCAAGCGGCACGATTTCCGCATTGCCTATGACGTCGGATATGGGCCCGACGGGCGCATCCATGCGCTGGACGTGACGCAATATGCCCGCTGCGGCTGGGCGATGGACCTGTCGCTGCCGGTGGCGGACCGCGCGATGCTGCATGCCGACAACGCCTATCTGCTGCCCGCGATGCGGGTGACATCGCACCGGCTGCGCACGAATACGCAGTCGGCCACGGCCTTTCGCGGCTTTGGCGGGCCGCAGGGGATGCTGGGGATGGAGCGGGTGATGGACCATCTCGCCCATGCGCTGGGCATGGACGGGGCCGAGGTGCGGCGGGTGAACTATTACCGGCCGGCGGAAGGGGGCTCTGCCCCCGCGCCTGCGGCGCCCCCCCGGGATATTTCAGGCCAAAAGATGGGAGGGGCGCAGCGGATCGGATCGGGCACCGGGGGGGCGCGGCGCTTTGGCGGGGCGCATTCGCCTGCGCCGGCGGGCGGCGCGAATGTGACGCATTACGGGATGGAGGTGACGGATTTCATCCTGCAGGAGATGACCGAAGCGCTGCTGGCCACGTCGGACTATGCCGCGCGGCGGGCCGACATCGCGCGCTGGAATGCGGGCAGCCCGCTGCTCAAGCGCGGGATCGCGTTATCGCCGGTGAAGTTCGGGATTTCCTTTACGCTCACCCATCTCAACCAGGCGGGCGCGCTGGTGCATGTCTATCAGGACGGGTCGGTTCAGCTCAACCATGGCGGCACCGAGATGGGACAGGGGCTGTTCCAGAAGGTGGCGCAGGTGGCGGCGGCGCGATTCGGGCTCCGGGCGGATGCCGTGCGGATCACGGCGAGCGATACCGGCAAGGTGCCCAATACATCCGCCACCGCGGCGTCGAGCGGAACCGACCTGAACGGAATGGCAGCGCAGGTGGCCTGTGATGTCATCCGGGACCGGATGGCGGCCTGCCTGGCCGGGCTGCATCAGGTGGCGCCGGAGGATGTCCGCTTTGCCGGCGGGATGGTGGATGTGGGCGGCGCGAGGATGAGCTTTTCGGACGCCGCGCAGACCTGCTATCAGAACCGGGTGAGCCTGTCGGCCACCGGGTTCTACCGCACGCCCGATCTGTCCTGGGACCGGATCGCGGGGCAAGGGCGGCCGTTCTACTACTTTGCCTATGGCGCGGCCGTGACCGAAGTCGTGATCGACACGCTCACCGGCGAAAACCGGATCCTGCGGGCGGACCTCTTGCATGATTGCGGCGCTTCGCTGAACCCGGCGCTGGATATCGGGCAGATCGAGGGCGCCTATGTACAGGGCGCGGGCTGGCTGACCACCGAGGAACTGGTCTGGGATGGCAGCGGCCGGCTGCGCACGCATTCGCCCTCGACCTACAAGATCCCGGCCTGTGGCGACCGGCCCGATGTGTTCAACGTGGCACTCTGGGACGGGGCGAACCGGGCGGACACGGTCTATCGGTCCAAGGCGGTGGGCGAGCCGCCGCTGATGCTGGGCATCTCGGCCTTTCTTGCGCTGTCGGATGCGGTGGCCGCCTGCGGCGCGGCCTGGCCCGACCTGCAGGCGCCCGCGACGGCAGAGCGGGTGCTCGCGGCGGTGCGGCGGGTGCGCGGCGCGGGGCCGGCATGAGCCTCGCGCGCGAGGTGTTGCAGACCGCCTGCAGGCGCGGGCCGGTCGTGCGGGTGCTGGTGCTGCGCACCGCGGGGTCGGCCCCGCGCGAGGCGGGCACGTCGATGCTGGTCGGGCGCGAGGCGACAGAGGGCACGATCGGGGGCGGCGCGCTCGAGCATCTGGCGATCGCGCAGGCGCGGCGGGTCCTGGTGGATGGGCTGGCGCACCACCAGGTTCTGCCGCTGGGGCCGAGGTTGGGGCAATGTTGCGGCGGGTCGATGACGCTGCTGTGGGAACGGTTCGACAGCGCGACGCTGCCGCCCCGCCTGCCCTATGCGCGCGCCCTGCCCGGTGGCGGCGGGGCGATGCCCGATGCGGTCGCCGCGCGCATGGCGCGCCTGCGGCCTGGTGATCCGCCGGTGGTGCTGGCAGGCTGGGTCATCGAGGCCGCGCCGCTGGCGCGCCGCCCCGTCTGGATCTGGGGGGCCGGGCATGTCGGGCGCGCGCTGGTGGGGGTGCTGGCGCCGCTGCCCGACCTTGCCCTCACATGGATCGACACCGATGCCGACCGCTTTCCCCGCGACCTGCCGGCGGGGGTAGAGCCAGTGGTGGCGGCCGCCCCCGCGGCACTGGTGCGCCACGCACCGGCGGCGGCCGATCACCTGATCCTGACCTATTCCCATCAGCTCGACCTCGCCTTGTGTCATGCGCTGCTGGGCCATGGCTTTGCCAGTTGCGGCCTGATCGGGTCGGCGACGAAATGGGCCCGGTTCCGCGCCCGGCTGGCCGATCTGGGACATCCCTCTGCCCAAATCCTGCGCATTGCCTGCCCGATAGGCGATCCCTCCCTGGGCAAGCATCCGCAAGCCATTGCCCTTGGCGTCGCGACCGCGCTAGTGTCGGGCGCGATGGGGTCGGCCAACACGGGGGAAAGGGCTGGATGAGCGATGTCCTGCTGCGCCTTGCCGGCCTGACCAAAGCCTACCCCGGCGTCGTCGCCAACAGCGCGGTGAGGTTTGACATCCGCGCCGGCGAGATCCACGCGCTGCTGGGCGAGAACGGCGCCGGGAAATCGACGCTGGTCAAGACGATCTATGGCCTCGTGCAGCCGGACAGCGGCACCATGATCCTGCGCGGCCAGCCCTATGCCCCTGGCGAGCCGCGCGCCGCGCGGGCGGCGGGTGTGGCCATGGTGTTCCAGCATTTCTCGCTGTTCGATGCGCTCGACGTGGCCGAGAACATCGCGCTGGGGATGGAGAACCCACCGCCGCTGCGTGAACTGGCGGCCCGCATCAGTGCTGTGTCCGAGGCCTACGGCCTGCCGCTCGCCCCGCGGCGGATCGTGGGCGACCTGTCGGCGGGCGAACGCCAGCGGGTCGAGATCATCCGTTGCCTGTTGCAGGACCCCCGCCTGCTGATCATGGACGAACCGACGTCGGTTCTGACGCCGCAGGAGGTCGATATCCTGTTCCAGACCCTGCGCAAGCTCTGTGCCGAGGGGGTGTCGATCTTCTATATCTCGCATAAGCTCGAAGAGATCCGTGCGCTGTGCCAGCACGCGACGATCCTGCGGCTGGGCCGCGTGGTCGGCACCTGCGACCCGCGCGAGACATCGGCGCGCGCGATGGCCGAGATGATGGTGGGGGCGTCGCTGCATGTCCCCTCTCGCCCCGCGGTCGAGGCCGGCGCGGCCGTCCTGCGCCTGAACGGGCTGAGCGCACCGCCACCACGCGCCTTTGGCACGGCGCTGCGCGACATCACGCTCGACATCCGCGCGGGCGAAGTGCTGGGGATCGGCGGGGTGGCCGGCAACGGACAGGACGAACTGCTGCTGGCCCTGTCGGGCGAGGTGCGGGTCGAGGATGCGATGCTGCGCCTGCGTGACCTGCCGATCGGGCGCAAGGGCCCCAACGCGCGCCGCAAGCTTGGCCTTCTCACCGCGCCGGAAGAGCGCATGGGCCATGCCGCGGCTCCGGAGATGAGCCTGACGGAAAACGCCCTGCTCAGCGGTGCCGGCCGCGAAGGCCTGACCCGGCACGGCTTTCTGCGCTGGCGGCGCGCGCGCGACTTCGCGACGCGGATCATCACGCGGTTTGATGTGCGCACCCCCGGGCCGGACAATACCGCGCGGTCGCTGTCGGGCGGCAATCTGCAGAAGTTCGTGATCGGCCGGGAGATCCTGCAGCACCCCGATGTGCTGGTGGTCAACCAGCCGACATGGGGCGTCGATGCCGCAGCGGCGGCGGCAATCCGGCAGGCCCTGCTCGACCTTGCGGCTGGTGGTGCGGCAGTGGTCGTGGTCAGTCAGGACCTCGACGAACTCATGGAAATCGCTGACCGTTTTGCGGCGCTCAACGACGGGAGGCTCTCCGAGCCGCGACCGACCAGAGGCCTGACGGTCGAGGAGATCGGGCTGATGCTGGGCGGCTCCCATGACATGGAGGCGGCGCATGAGGCTGCGTGAGGACGCCTCCGGCGGGAGTATTTGGAGCGCAGAGAAGTTGCTGGCGCCGCCCTTGATGGCTTCTTTGCGCCCCAAATACTCAAAAATGCGCGAGCCGCGCCGGGGGCGGCGATGATCAGGCTGGAAAAACGCCAAAGCCCGGCGCGGCTGTGGTCTGTCGCTGCTCCGCTGCTGGCGGTGGCGCTGACCATGGTCGCGGGCGGGGTGCTGTTCGCGCTGCTTGGCAAGGACCCGTTGGCGACGATCCGGACGATCTTCTGGGACCCGCTCTTTGGCGATTTTGCGTTCTATTACCGCCCGCAACTGTTCATCAAGGGCGCGCCTCTGGTGCTGATCGCAATCGGGCTGTCGCTGGGTTTTCGCGCGGGCATCTGGAATATCGGTGCCGAAGGGCAGTATATCATGGGCGCCCTGGCCGCGGCGGGTGTGGGGCTGGCTCTCTATCCGCTGGAAAGCGCATGGATCTTTCCCCTGATGGTGCTGGCGGGGGCGATCGGCGGGCTGCTCTGGGCGATGATCCCGGCGCTGCTGAAGGTCAGGCTGGGCACCAATGAGATCCTGGTGTCGCTGATGCTGGTCTATGTGGCGGAATTCACCCTGGCCTCGATGGCGCTGGGGCTGATGAAGAATCCCGAAGGCATGGGCTTTCCCGGCTCGCGCAACCTCTCACAATATCCTTCCGCCGCGAACCTCGAGATCATCGCGGGGTCGGGGATGCATTGGGGGGTGGTGGCGGCCTTGCTGGCGGTGGTGTCTGCCTATGTGGTGCTGAGCCGGCACATGCTGGGCTTCAGCATCCGGCTGAGTGGCCAGAGCCCGCGGGCCGCGGCCTTTGCCGGGGTGAATGCCGGGGCGCTGGTTGTCATCTGCATGGGCCTGTCGGGCGCGTTGGCAGGTCTGGCGGGGATGTTCGAGGTGGCGGGGCCGGCCGGGCGCGTGAGCATCGACTTCAACGTCGGATACGGCTTTACCGCGATCATCGTGGCCTTTCTGGGCCGGTTGCATCCGCTGGGCATCGTGCTGGCGGGGGGGCTGATGGCACTCACCTATATCGGCGGCGATATCGCGCAGGGCAGTCTGGGCCTGCCGATCGCCTCGATCCAGCTGTTTCAGGGCGGGCTGCTGTTTTCGCTGCTTGCGGTGGATGTGATGGTCAACTACCGGCTGCGCTGGGCCAAGCGGAGGATCATCTGAATGGACCTGTCCGCCATCAACCCGGTCCTGCTGCTTGCCTCGCTCATGGTGGCGGCGACTCCGATCATCCTTGCCGCCATCGGAGAGCTGGTGGTCGAGCGGGCAGGCGTGCTCAACCTCGGCGTCGAGGGGATGATGATCACGGGTGCCGTCTGTGGCTTTGTCGCCGGGGTGGCGTCCGGCTCGCCGCTGCTGGGCTTTGTCGCGGCGGCACTTGGCGGGGCGGCGGTGTCGCTGCTGTTCGGGTTTCTCACGCAGTTTCTGCTCAGCGACCAGGTGCCCACGGGGCTCGCGCTCACGCTCTTCTGTCTCGGCCTGTCGGCGCTGATCGGGCAGAGCTATATCGGGGTCAAGGGGCCTGAGGTCGCCGATATCCACATCCCGCTGCTGGCGGACATTCCCTGGCTCGGGCCGATCCTGTTCCAGCATGATGCGATGGTCTATGTCGGGCTGGCGCTGGTCGGTGCCGTCTGGTGGTTCCTGCACCGCTCACGCGCGGGGCTGGTGCTGCGCGCGGTGGGCGAGAACCACGATGCCGCCCATGCGCTGGGCTATCATGTCGTGCGGGTGCGGCTGGTCGCGATCATGTTCGGCGGGGCCTGCGCGGGGCTGGGCGGCGGCTATCTGAGCCTCGTGCGGGTGCCGCAATGGACCGAGGGCATGACCGCCGGCATCGGCTGGATCGCGCTCGCCATCGTCGTCTTTGCGAGCTGGCGGCCCGGGCGGGTGGTCATGGGCGCCTATCTCTTTGGCGGTGTGACGGTGTTGCAGCTCAATTTGCAGGCAGCCGGCGTGCCGGTCCGGGTCGAATACCTGTCGATGGCGCCCTATCTCGCGACCATCCTTGTGCTGGTCCTATTGTCGCGCAACAGATCGGCGCGGGCGCCGGGCGCGCTGGGCCGGGTTTTCCACGCCTCGCGCTGAGGCATTTCATCTCGACAACCACAGCAGGGGGAAACTGCAAACATGACACTCAAATCACTTCTGATGGGCGCCACCATTGCCGCCGGGATGGCCAGCGGCGCCATGGCCGAGGGCGACCCGATCAAGGTCGGCTTTGTCTATGTCGGGCCGGTGGGCGACGGCGGCTGGACCTATGAGCACAATCAGGGCCGCCTGGCCGTCGAAGAGCATTTCGGCGACGCGGTCGAGACCGTCTTTGTCGAAAGCGTGCCCGAGGGCCCGGATGCAGAGCGCGTGATGACGCAGATGGCGCTCGAGGGCGCAGACCTGATCTTTACCACCTCCTTCGGCTACATGGACCCGACGATCAACGTCGCAGCCCGGTTCCCGGATGTGAAGTTCGAGCATGCGACCGGCTACAAGACGGCGGACAATGTGTCGGTCTACAACGCGCGGTTCTACGAGGGCCGTGCGGTGCAGGGCCTGATCGCCGGGTCGATCACCGAGAGCAACATCGTCGGCTATATCGGGTCCTACCCGATCCCCGAGGTGATCCAGGGGATCAATTCGGCCTTCATCCACGCGCGGCAGGTCAACCCCGATGTCGAGTTCAAGATTGTCTGGGCCTACACCTGGTTTGACCCCGCGAAAGAGGCCGAGGCCGCCAGCGTGCTGATCGAACAGGGCGCCGACGTGATCTTGCAACATACGGACAGCACCGCGCCGCAGGCGGCAGCGCAGGCGGCGGGCGGGATCTATACCTTTGGGCAGGCTTCCGACATGGCCGAGTTCGCGCCGATGCCGCGTGTCTCTTCGATCATCGACAACTGGGCCCCCTATTACATTGCGCGCACGCAGGCCGTGATCGACGGCACCTGGGCGACCTCGAACACCTGGGACGGGATCGCGCAGGGCATGGTCGGGATCGGCGAGATCACTGACGCCGTGCCAGCCGAGGTCAAGGCGGCGGCCGAAGCCTTGCGCGATTCAATCGCTGCGGGCGATTACCACCCCTTCACCGGCCCGCTGAACCGCCAGGACGGCTCTGTCTGGTTGGCCGAGGGTGAAGTGGCTGACGACGGCACGCTGGCCGGGCTCAACTTCTACGTCGAGGGTATCGTGGGCAGCATCCCGCAATAGCCTGACAAACCTCGCGAACATCTCTCGAGGCCCGGCCATTGCGCCGGGCCTTTTTGCATCCGGCACGGCGGGGGTAAGAAACAGGGGCAAGAAACCGGTAGAACACAACTCAAGATTGGTATATTTGTATATCAGAATATTTGGGAGGAGATACCGATGGCGCATGTTGTAGTCCTGGGCGCGGGATTGGGCGGGTCGATCATGGCCTATGAATTGCGCGACCAGTTGCGCAAGGAGGACACGATCACGGTCGTGACCAAGGATCCGACCTATCACTTTGTCCCCTCGAACCCCTGGATCGCCGTGGGCTGGCGCGACCGCGCCGATGTGACGGTTGACCTCGCCCCGGTGATGAAGCGCAAGAAGATCGACTTCAAACCCGTCGCGGCGCAAAAGGTCCACCCGGAGGAAAACCGCGTCGAACTGGTCGATGGCACCTCTGTCGCCTATGATTATCTGGTGATCGCGACGGGGCCCGAGCTCGCCTTTGACGAGGTGCCGGGGCTGGGGCCGGAAGGGCATACGCAGTCGATCTGCCATATCGATCACGCGCTCAAGGCGCATGACGCCTTTGAGGAATTCTGCAAGAACCCCGGCCCGATCATCGTGGGGGCCGCGCAGGGCGCGTCCTGCTTTGGCCCGGCCTACGAGTTTCTGTTCATCCTCGAGACCGAACTGCGCCGGCGCAAGATCCGCGACAAGGTGCCGATGACCTTTGTCACGCCAGAGCCCTATGTCGGGCATCTCGGGCTCGACGGGGTGGGCGATACCAAGGGGCTGCTCGAGTCGGAAATGCGCGGCAAGCATATCAAGTGGATGACCTCGACGCGCATCGTCAAGACCGAAGCGGGCGTGATGACGGTCGAGGAGATCGCCGAGGACGGCAGCGTCAAGGCGACCAAAGACCTGCCCTTTGGCTATGCGATGATGCTGCCGGCGTTCCGCGGCATCGCGCCGGTGTCGGGCATCGCCGGCCTGTCGAACCCGCGCGGCTTTACCATCGTGGACCGCCACCAGCGCAACCCGACCTTTCCCAATGTCTTTGCCGTGGGGGTCTGCGTCGCGATCCCGCCGATGGGGCCCACGGCCGTGCCCTGCGGCGTGCCCAAGACCGGCTTCATGATCGAATCGATGGTCACCGCCACCGCGCATAACATCGGCGCGCTGGTGCGGGGAAAGGAGCCCGACGAGGTCGGCACCTGGAACGCGATCTGCCTGGCGGATTTCGGCGACGGCGGCATCGCCTTTGTCGCGCAGCCGCAGATCCCGCCGCGCAACGTGAACTGGTCGTCCTCGGGCAAATGGGTGCATATGGCCAAGATCGGGTTCGAGAAATATTTCATCCGCAAGCTGCGCAAGGGCACGTCCGAGCCGTTCTACGAATCGCTCGCGCTCAAGGTCATGGGCATCGACAAGCTCAAGGAAACCACCAAGGGCTGATCTTTGGAGGGGCAGGCGCGGCTTGCCCTTCCCCTTGGGCGCGGGGCGTGGCAGCCTGCGGGCATGACACATCTGCACAGCCTCGACGGCGCCCCGCTCTCATCGCTCACATTCGGCACGATGCAATTCGGTGGCCGCGCCGACGCGGACGAGAGCCGCGCGATGTATGACGCGGCACGCGCCGCGGGCATCACCCATTTCGACACCGCGACCGGCTATACCGAGGGCGCGTCCGAGACGCTTCTGGGGCAGTTCGTGGCGGGTGAGCGCGACGCGGTCTTTGTCGCGACCAAGGTGGGCTACGAGGGCGGCGCGGGGCCGGCCAATATCACCGCGCAATTCGAGGCGAGCCTGCGGCGGCTGGGGATGGAGCAGGTCGATCTGCTCTATCTGCATCGCTGGCATGACGACATGGTGCTGGAGGAGACCTTTGGCACGCTGGCCCGCTGGCAGGACCAGGGGCGGATCCGCCACATCGGCGTGTCGAACTATGCCGCCTGGCAGGTGATGAAGGCGCAGGGCGTGGCCGCGCGGCTGGGCACGCGGATCGACGTGATCCAGCCGATGTACAACCTTGTGAAGCGGCAGGCCGAGGTCGAGATCCTGCCGATGGCGCTGGATCAGGGGCTGTCGGTCTGCCCCTATTCGCCGCTGGGCGGCGGGCTGCTGACCGGCAAATATGCGGCCGGCGGCAGCGGGCGGCTGACCGAGGACGCGCGCTATGCCGCGCGCTATGCGCCGGGCTGGATGCATGAGGCCGCCGTGGGGCTCGCCGCGCTGGCGGCCCAGACCGGTGTCGCGCCGGCGACGCTGGCGGTGGCCTGGGCTGCCGCGCATCCCGCGCGGCCCGCGCCGATCATCTCGGCGCGGTCGCTCGATCAGTTGCGCCCCTCGCTCGCGGCGGCGGATTTCGTGCTGACACCCGCGCTTCATGCGCGGATCACCGCGCTGTCGCCTGCACCGGCACCCGCCACGGACCGGCTCGAAGAGGCCTGAGGGCCGGCGCCGGGGGCTTCGCGCCCCCGGACCCCCGCGGGATATTTGGGGCAAGATGAAGCGATGGGCGGGGTTCTGCCCGCGCCGGACGCGCGGGGGGTGACGGCGGGTGCGCTGTCGGGCATGATCGGCGCATGGGAAAGATGCAGGTCATCAAGGTTGCGGGTCTGGCTGGCGCATTGATGGTGCTGGCGGCCTGCGGGCCGCGCGGACCGCTGGTCGCGCGGGCGGCCGCGCCGGCGGTCGCGGTGAGCACAGCGGTGATCGCGCCGCAGTTTGGCGACGCGAACCCGCATGACTGGACCGGGCGGCGCCCCGAGAGCTATCCGGTGCACGGGATCGACCTGTCGCGCTATCAGGGAGAGGTCGATTGGCCCGTGGCGCACGCGGCGGGGGTCAATTTCGCCTTTGTCAAGGCCACCGAGGGCGGCGACCGGGTGGATCCGGCGTTTCGCCGCAACTGGGCCGGCGCCGGGGCGGCGGGGGTGGCGCGCGGGGCCTATCATTTCTTTTACTTCTGCACGCCGGCCGAGGATCAGGCGCGGCTGTTCATCGAGACGGTGCCGCGTGCGCGCGGCGCGCTGCCGCCGGTGCTCGACCTGGAATGGAACCACCTGTCGCCCTCCTGCCGCGAGCGCCCTGCCCCGGCCGTGGTGCGGGCGCAGGCGCGGATCTTTCTCGACAGGATCGAGCGGCATTACGGGCAGCGGCCGGTGATCTACACCACCCCCGATTTCTGGGAGACCAACGCCATCGGCGCGATGGGAGAGGAGGTCTGGCTGCGCGCGGTCGCGGACCATCCGTCCGTGCGCTATCCCGGCGTGCGCTGGACCTTTTGGCAATACAGCGGTACCGGGCTGGTGCCGGGGATCGCCGGGCGCACCGACCTCAACGTCTTTGCCGGCACGCCGGCGTCCTGGCGGGCCTGGCTTGCGGCGCGGTCGATCCCCTAGCCATCCGCCCGGATGCGGGCATTGGTCGGGTCATAGGGGCTGTCGGGCGCGACCTCGGCCTCCCAGATTTCGCGGAACATGCGCACCTTGAGCCGCGTGCCGGGCGTGGCGAGGTCGGGGCGGACATAGCCCATGCCGATGCTCTTGCCGAAGGCCACCGAGTAGCCGCCCGAGGTCAGGCGACCGGCGCGGCTGCCGTCGGGGGCGAGCAGAAGTTCGCGCCCCCAGGGGTCGGCATCGGCGGGGCCGTCGATCAGCAGGGTGACGCATTTTGACCTTATCCCAATGGCTTGCATCGCGTCCTTGCCGTGGAAATCCTTGGTCATGTCCACGAAGCGCGGCAGATCGGCCTCGAGCGGGGTGGCGTCGCGGCCCAGTTCGGTGCCGAAGGCGCGGTAGCTCTTCTCCTGCCGCAGCCAGTTCTGCGCGCGCGCGCCGACCAGCTTCATCCCGTGCCTTTCGCCGGCCGCGCTCAATTGATCGAACAGGTAGTTCTGCATCTCGATCGGGTGATGAAGCTCCCAGCCCAACTCGCCCGTATAGGCCACGCGGATCGCGCGGACCGGGCACATCCCCAGTTCGATATTGCGCGCCGACAGCCACGGGAACCGCTTGTTCGACAGGGCGGTGGCAGGGTCGGTGTCGCGGATCAGCTCCTTGAGAATGTCGCGCGACCTTGGCCCGGCGAGGGCGAACACACCCCATTTGGTGGTCACGTCCTCTATGTCCAGGCGGCCGAACGCGTCTTCCTTTTCCGTCACCGCCTTGTAGAGGAAATCCTCGTCATAGGCATGCCAGGCTCCTGCGGACACAAGGTAATAGTCGTTTTCGGCCAGCCGCACGATGGTATATTCGGTGCGGGTGGTGCCGGCCCGGGTCAGGGCATAGGTCAGGTTGATGCGGCCCACCGAGGGCAGCTTGTTGGTCGTGAACCAGTCGAGAAAGGCGGTCGCGCCGGGCCCCGACAGCCGGTGCTTGGCAAAGGCGGTCGCGTCGATCAGGCCGGCGGTTTCGCGGATGGCCCTGGCCTCTTCCACCGCATATTGCCACCAGCCGCCGCGCCGGAAGCTGCGGCTCGCATGGTCGTCAAACCCTTGGGGGGCGTAGTAAATCGGCCTTTCCCAGCCGTTCACCTGACCGAATTGCGCGCCGCGCGCCTTCTGGCGGTCATAGGCGGGGGCGGTGCGCAAGGGGCGGGCTGCCGGGCGTTCTTCATCGGGGTGATGCAGGATAAAGACGTGGGAATAGCATTCCTCGTTCTTGCGGATCGCATATTCGGTCGTCATCCACGACCCGTAGCGCTTGGGGTCGAGGCTTGCCATGTCGATCTCGGCCTCGCCCTCGACCATCATCTGGGCGAGGTAATGGCCGGTGCCGCCGGCCGCGGTGATGCCAAAGCTGAAACCTTCGGCCAGCCACATGTTGCGCAGGCCCGGCGCGGGGCCGACCAGCGGGTTGCCATCGGGGGTATAGCAGATCGGGCCGTTGAAGTCGTCCTTGAGCCCCACCGTTTCCGACGACGGGATGCGGTGGATCATCGAGAGGTATTCGGCCTCGATCCGGTCAAGGTCGAGCGGAAAGAGGTCGGCGCGGAACGTATCGGGCACGCCATGGGCAAACCGCGCCGGCGCGCCGTCCTCATAGGGGCCGAGGATCCAGCCGCCGCGTTCCTCGCGCACATACCAGCGCGCATCGGCGTCGCGCAGCACGGGGTGTTCGGGATGGGTCTTGCGATAATCCACCAGTGCCGCGTCGGGTTCGGTCACGATGAACTGGTGCTCGACCGGGATCGCGGGGATCTTGATGCCCAGCAGGCGCGCGGTGCGCTGCGCATGGTTGCCGGTGGCGGTGACGACATGTTCGGCATGGATCACCACCTGTTCGCCGGACGGCACGAGGTTGTTGCCCTGTTCGACCATCTTCGTGGCCGTGACGGCCCAATGGTCGCCCTGCCAGGCATAGGCATCGACCTGCCATTTCTGTTCGATCGTCACGCCCCGCTGCCGCGCGCCGCGCGCCATCGCCATCGTCACATCGGCGGGGTTGATGTAGCCGTCGGTGGGGTGAAAGATCGCGCCCTGAAGGTCATCGGTGCGCACCAGCGGCCAGCGGTCGCGGATCTCGCGCGGGGTCAGCCATTCAAAGGGCACATCGCAGGTCTCGGCCGTGGTGGCATAGACCATGTATTCGTCCATCCGCGCCTGCGTCTGCGCCATGCGCAGGTTGCCGACCACGGCGAAACCGGCATTGAGCCCCGTTTCGGCCTCGAGCGATTTGTAGAAATCGACCGAGTATTTGTGGATATGGGTCGTGGCAAAGCTCATGTTGAACAGCGGCAACAGCCCCGCCGCGTGCCAGGTTGACCCGGCGGTCAGCCTGTCTCGCTCGATCTGCATCACATCGTCCCAGCCCGCGCGCGCCAGATGGTAGGCGATCGAGGTGCCGACCGCGCCACCGCCGACAACCAGAGCTTTGACATGGGTCTTCATGGGCCGCGACTCCCTCGTGCCGTGATTTGCGAGCAATCTGGCGCAAACCGGGTCCGGGGGCGAGAGGGGGCCGACGCCTTCGCGGCTGAAAGCGACCTGTCGCGCCTCAGTTACCGATCCGGCAACGGCGCACGCCGTTCTCGATCACGCAGGTCGTGCCGCCCCTGGTCGCGATGCCACGCTGCACCGTCACTTCCGCGGCCTGTTCTGCGCCCTGCGCGCTGAGCGAGCCATTGGCGACCAGCGCGTTCAGCGCCTCCTGCAACGCAGCGTCCTCGGCGGCCGTGTTCCCCTCCACGCTGTCGGGCAGCAGGGCCCAGGCGCCTGTGTCGGCGCCTGTGTCGGCAAACTGGGACATCGCCCCCAGCCGGTCGCGCAAGGCCAGCGTGCGCTCGCCGAACCAGGGATCGGGCGCTTCGTTCGTGGCATGCAGCGCGGTGAGGTCGATCTGTTCGAGCAGCGCCTGAAGATCGGCCGGATCGGTGTTGACCGCGGCGACAAAGATGCTCACCTGACGGCCGACATAGGCCTGATAGCGGTGATAGGCGACGGGGAACTCCTCGCGCGTTCTGGTGATCGTGTTCGTTTGCGCCCACTTCTTGAACAACACACCCGGTGCGGCGATCAGCGACCCGGCAGGCAGGTCGCCATCGGGGGTGAGCCACATGCCGCGCAGCCGCTCGGCAACGATGAAACCGGGTTCGTCCATATCATTGGGCGGGGTAAAGTTGATTTGGATGATGACCACCGCGTCGCCACGCCGAAAGGTCTGCACCGCCGCCTTGTTGCGCGACCTCGATGCGGCCTGGACAAAGCTCGTGGTGATATCGTTGTTGGTCGAGACCGAGATCAGCGTCTCGCGGTAGGGCTCGCCGGTTATCTCGGCGCTGTCGGCCTGCCTATAGTCCGACCGCGCCCAGCCATTGGTGCCATCAGCCGGCAAGAGCGACGGAAGGCTGGTCTTGGGGTCGGGCTTGATCGCGCCGATGACCTCGACCAGATTGTCCAGGACCGCGCCAGAGACCTGCAAGACCGTCCGCTCCGGACCTGCCTTCTTCATCTCGACCCAGACCAGCGTGCCGAACACGAAGCCGCAGGCGACAAGGGTAAGCAGCATCGGACGGATCAACTGGTGCATTGTTTGCTCCTCGGAAAAAACACATCCTCTTGTGGGCCGCGAAAGCGACGCCAATCGGTTGGCTTTGTGGCGAGCCGGCGGCAGTGGGCGCCCCTTGAACCGCCCCGCTCGCCCGCCTAGAACGGAGCGAGTTTGGACCGGAAGGGCATCATGCAGATCTGCCGCAGCGTTTCCGACATCCGCCGCGTGGTCGCGGGCCTGCGCGCAGGCGGCGGGCGCATCGCGCTGGTGCCCACGATGGGCGCCTTGCACGCGGGGCACATGCAGCTCGTGGCCGAGGCACAGGGCGCCTATGACCGTGTGATAGCGACGATTTTCGTCAACCCGACCCAGTTCGGCAACCCTGCCGACCTCGAGAGATACCCCAGGACCGAGGCGCGCGACATCGCCATGCTCGACATGGCGGGGGTGGACGCGGTGTTCATCCCGACGGTCGCAGAGATCTATCCCGCGGGTGACGAGACCATCGTCGAGACGACACATCTGGCGGGCGTCTTTCACGGCGCGGTGCGGCCCGGCCATTTTCGCGGCGTGGCGACGGTGGTGACAAAGCTCTTCAACATCGTGGGCCCGGATGGCGCGTTTTTCGGCGAAAAGGATTACCAGCAGCTTGCCGTGATCCGCCGCATGGTGCGCGACCTGCACATGCCGCTGCGCATCCATGGCGTGGCGACGGTGCGCGAGCCTGACGGGCTCGCCATGTCCTCGCGCAACGTCCGGCTTGCGCCCGAGGACCGCGCGGCGGCGGCCGTGCTGAACCGCGCGCTCGACGCGGCCGAAGCGCGCGCGGCGCAGGGTGCGCCGGCCGAGACACTGGCCGAGACGCTGGCCGAGGTGGTCCGCGCCACCATCGCGACAGAGCCGCGCGCGCGCCTGCGCGCCGTCGATGTCGTGGACGCCGATTTCGCCCCGGCCCATGGCCCCGTCACCGGGCGGATCGGCATCATGGTGTCGGCCGAATTCGGCGAGGTTTTGTTGATCGACCAGAGGGAGATTGGAAAATGAGCAGTCAGCCGCAGCAGATCCGGCGAAATACCGTCCCCCAGATCGCAAAAAGGAAAGGTGGCGAACCGATTGTTTCGCTCACCTCCTACCACGCGCATACCGCCGCCATCGTGGACCGCTATGCCGACTTCATCCTTGTGGGCGACAGCCTCGGCATGGTGATGCACGGGATGGAGAGCACGGTGGGCGTGCCGCTCGACCTGATGATCATGCATGGCAAGGCGGTGGTGCGGGGCACGAAAAAGGCGCTGATCGTGGTGGACATGCCCTTTGGCACCTACGAGGAAAGCCCCAATATGGCCTTTCGCAACGCCGCGAGGATCATGAAGGAGACCGGCTGCGGCGCGGTCAAGATCGAGGGCGGCAAGCGCATGGCCGAGACGATCCGCTTTCTCACCGAACGCGGGATCCCGGTGATGGCGCATATCGGCCTCACCCCGCAAAGCAGCCACGTCATGGGCGGCTTCAAGACGCAGGGCCGCGACGAGGACACATGGCCGCTGCATGAAGAGGACGCGCGGATGGTGACAGAGGCCGGCGCCTTTGCCGTGGTGCTCGAAGGGATGGTCGAGCCGCTCGCCGCGCGCATCACCCGGCAGATCGCCATTCCCACCATCGGCATCGGCGCGAGTGTAGAGTGCGACGGGCAGATCCTCGTGCTCGAGGACATGCTGGGGCTGAACCCCTGGACCCCGAAATTCGTCAAGGTTTACGGGCAGTTGGGCCCGATGATCGAGGATTCGGTCCGCCGCTACGCCGAGGATGTGAAATCGCGCGCCTTTCCGGGTGAAGACCAGGTCTATCGCTAGGCGCGCGCGGTCCGGTTTTCCGGACTGGACGGTCCACCGCAACAGCGCCTAGCCTGACGCAGGGTCACCGGGAGGGCGGATCATGCGGCGGATGCTTCTGATGGACGCGGCAGAACTTGCGCGGCTGTCCTACGACGGCGCGGCGGCACTGCCCCCGCTCAAGGCCATGAACAAGAAGGGCGGCGCGCAGGCTTACCTCACGCAGGACGATGTGCTTGTGATCCCCGGCACCAATGAGGCGCGCGACTGGTCCGACTACAACCTGAAGGCCTTTCCGGCCAAGGGCGCGCAGGTGGGCTGGGCCGGGGTCAACATGGACATCGAAACCGCGACCTGGCACTTCGGTTTTGCGCTGCATGCGCTGCACGTCATGATCTTTCTGGGCGCGCGGCGGCCGGCCTATATCATCGGCCATTCGCTCGGCGCGGCCTCGGCACAGATCCTGGGGCTGCATTTCGGGGTGCCGACCGTCTGTTTCGCCTCACCGCGCCCGATCCGGGGCGATACGCTCCTGAACGGTGAGGGCTGGGTGCTCAACCTTGTGCATGTGGACGACATCATCGGCATGGTGCTGGGCGAAGGTGCGGGCTATCGCCGCATCGGGTCGGTGCGCGGGCTGTCGCCCAAGGCCGCGGGCGGGATCGCGCACAAGATGGCCGATTACAGGATCGCCCTGGCCGAACGGATCGCCGCGGGCACCCTGCCGCCGCATTGGCCGCCGCTGGGCGGGGCCTAGGGCCCGCCCCTACCCCCAGCCGTAGTTGAAGCTCACGCTGATGCGGTCGTCGTCGGCCATGTTCAGCGGCACCTCATGGCGTAGCCAGCTTTCCCACAAGAGCACCTCGCCCGCCTGCGGCGCGACATAGACAAAGGCGCGGTTTTCCTCGCGGGCCTTCTTCTTGCGCGGGGGGGCAGCCATCATCATCGCGTGGCGCGGGTCCTCGAACTTGATCGCGCTGGCGCCGGCGGGCATCGTCACATAGGTCGTGCCGCTGACGACCGAATGCGGATGCAGGTGCGAGGTATGCACGCCGCCCGGCGGCAGGATGTTGATCCACAGGCTGTCGAGCTTGACCTTCTTGTCGCCGAGGTCGAACTGCAGGTCGGCGACAAAGGCCGCGACATGTTTGTCGAGCACCTTGACCAGATCCTTGAACACCGGAAACCGCCAGGGCAGATCGGTGAGCGAGGCATAGCTGGTGTAGCCGGGATAACCGTTCTTGTCGCACCACTTCTGCCCCGCCGCATCATCCTCGGCAATCGACAGGCAGGCGCCCTCAAGCTCTGCCGGATCGGGCGCGCGGCCCAGATCGGCGAGGGCGGCGCGGTAAAGGCGGGTCACAAAGAGGGAGTCGATGGTGCTCATGGCGTTGTCCTAATCCCGTTACGCGGTATCCGCCAGAGCGTCACACCATCCCCGGCACCACCAGATCCGGCGGGCGGTGGCCGTCGTTGAAGGTCTTGATGTTGATGATGACCTTTTCGCCCATCTCCACCCGCCCTTCGACCGTGGCCGATCCCATATGCGGCAGCAGCACCACATTGGGCAGTTCGCGCAGGCGGGGGTTGATCTCGACACCGCGCTCATAGACATCGAGGCCCGCGCCCGCGATCTCATCCGCGCGCAGCATCCGGGTCAGGGCGTTCTCGTCGATCACCTCGCCGCGCGAGGTGTTCACGATCACCGCCGACGGCTTCATCAGCTTGAGCCGCCGCGCGTTCATCAGGTGAAAGGTCGAAGGCGTGTGCGGGCAGTTGATCGAGATGACATCCATCCGCGCGACCATCTGGTCGAGGCTCTCCCAATAGGTGGCCTCGAGCGCCTCTTCGACCTCGGGGCGCAGGCGCTTGCGGTTGTGGTAATGGATCTGCATCCCGAAGGCCCGCGCGCGCCGGGCCACCGCCTGCCCGATCCGGCCCATCCCGAGGATGCCGAGCCTGCGCCCGCCGACACGCCCGCCGAGCATCGCGGTCGGGGCCCAGCCCGACCAGTCGCCCGACTGCATCAGAGCGAGCCCCTCGGGGATGCGCCGGGTCACGGCGAGGATCAGCGCCAGCGTCATGTCGGCGGTATCCTCCGTCACCACCCCGGGCGTGTTGGACACGAGGATGCCGCGCTGCCGGGCGGTCGCGACATCGATATGGTCCACGCCCGCGCCGTAATTGGCGATGAGTTTCAGCCGTTCGCCCGCCTGCGCGAGCAGCGCCGCGTCGATCTGGTCGGTGAGCGTCGGCACCAGCACATCGGCCCCGGCCAGCGCCTCCGCCAGCGCCTCGCGCGTCATCGGCGCATCATCCTCGCGCAGCGTCACATCGAAAAGCTCGGTCATCCGCGTCTCGACCGCCTCGGGCAACCGTCGCGTCACGACAACACTCAACCGTTTCGCTGGCATGTGCCGCACTCCCCTGCTTTCCATGGACGCCGATATGGGGCAAGTTGCCTCTAAGGGACGCGCTGCACAAGAACAACGCGCCTGTGGGGTCGAGAAGAGTGGTGAATTTCCGGTGAAAGCCGTCCTGACAGTGATGCGCAAGGGCCTGACCCTTGCCCTGTGTCTCGCCGCCGGCGTCTTGCCGGCCGAACCCCTGCGCCCGCTGGCCCGGCCCGAGAGCCTCGCGCCCGCCGCGCTGAGCACGGCACAGGACGCCGCCGACATCACGGCGGCCGCCGAAGCCGCAGCGCCCACAGAGCCGGCGGTCGAAATGGCGGCGGCAGAGCCTGTCCCCGCCGCCCCCCCGCGCGACCCCAACATCGGGCCCGAAACCAACCTGCCGCTGCCGCGTTTCGTCTCGCTCAAATCGGGTGACGGCAATGTGCGGCGCGGCCCGTCGCTCAGCCACCGGATCGACTGGGTGTTCCGCCGCGCCGACATGCCGTTGCAGATCACCGCCGAATACGGCCATTGGCGCCGCGTGATCGACCGCGAAGGGCTGGGCGGCTGGGTGCATTATTCGCTGCTGTCCGGCAACCGCACGGTGATCGTGGATCAGGACATGCTGCCCCTTTATGCGCGCCCCGATCCGGCGTCGCAGCAGAACGCCCTGCTCGAGTTTGGGGTGATCGCACGGCTGGGGGAATGCAACCCCGACTGGTGCCGCATCTCGGTCGCGGGCTATCGCGGCTGGGCGCCGAAATCCGCGCTCTGGGGCGTGGGCGCGGACGAAATCCGCGACTGATCCTTGCCGCGCGCCTGTGGGCGGTCTAGTCAGGCGCCATGTCCCAGCAGACCGACACCAGACTGAACCTGTCCGCCGGGCTCCTCTCCGTAACGGTCGCGCTTGTGCTGGTCGCGGTGAAGCTCTGGGCGCTGGCCGCCACCGGCGCGCTGTCCATCGCGGCGACGCTGGCTGACAGCGCGCTCGATCTGATGATGTCGCTGGGCGGGCTCGCCGCCATCGCCTATGCCGCGCGCCCGGCGGATGAGGACCACGCCTTTGGCCATTCCTCGGCCGAAGACCTCGCCGCGCTGGCGCAGGCGCTGTTCATCATGGTGTCGGCCGGGGTCATCGCGGTCGCGGCCGTCCTGCGCCTGCTGGCCCCCACCGCCCCCGCCATCGCGGCCGAAGGGCTGGGCATGGCTGTCGTGGTGTTCTCCATCGTGCTGACCGTCGCGCTGGTGCTCTGGCAACGCCATGTCGCAGGCCGCACCGGCAGCAAGGTCGTGGCTGCCGACAGCCTGCATTATCTGGGCGACCTGATCCCCAACCTTGGCGCGCTGATCGCGCTCTGGGCCTCGGCGCAGTTCGGCCTCACCCGGATCGACGCGGTGGTGGCGCTCTTTGCTGCCGGGCTGATGGCCGTGGGCGCTCTGCGGATCGGCAGGCAAGCCTGGGACGCGCTGATGGACCGCCGCGCCGACCCTGCGGTGATCGAGGGTGTCGCCGCCATCGCGCGCGGCTTTCCCGGCGTGCACGGCTTTCACGACCTCAAGACGCGGGTGGCGGGCAGCCGCATCTTCGTCAACCTGCATATCGAGCTTGACGGCGGGCAGACGCTGGACGAGGCACACGCCATCGGCGCGGCGCTGCGCCGCGCGATCATCGCGGCCTACCCCCGCGCCGATGTGCTGATCCACAAGGACCCGGTCGGCGTGCAGCCCCACCCCGAGGACCACCGCCACCGCCGCAATCACAGCCCCCGCAGCTAGGCCGCGCAGCGAGGCCCCGCGGCCAGGCCCCGCCGCTAAACCGCGCCGCTAAACCGCGCCGCTAAACCGCGCCGCTAAACCGCGAGCCCCCGCCCCCGCAGCAGCGCCTCGACCCCCGGCATCCGCCCGCGAAACGCGGTGTAAAGCGTCGCCGCATCGTCGGACCCGCCCGCGCTCAGCACATGCGTCTCGAGCCGCGCGGCGAGGGCGGGGTCGAACGGGTCGCCCGCCTCGTCAAAGGCGGCAAAGGCATCGGCATCCATCACCTCGGACCACATGTAGCTGTAATAGCCGCTGGAATAGCCATCCCCGGCAAAGACATGGGCGAAATGCGGCGTCGCGTGGCGCATCCCGATCGCGCGCGGCATCCCCAGCGCCTCGAGCACCTCGGCCTGCCGCTGCATCGGATCGGCAGGCGCAGGGCCATCGTGAAAGTCGAGGTCCACCAGCGCAGAGGCGATATATTCGACCGTCTGGAAGCCCATGTCATAGGTGCCCGCCGCCAGCATCCGTTCGCGCATGTCCTGCGGCATGGGCTCGCCGGTCTCGGCATGGGTGGCGAACGCGGCCAGAACCTCGGGCACGTCGAGCCAATGCTCGTAAAGCTGGCTCGGCAACTCGACAAAATCGCGCGCCACCGATGTGCCCGAGATGCTCTCATAGGTCACATCCGACAGCATCTGGTGCAGCGCATGGCCAAACTCATGAAACAGCGTGCGCGCGTCGTCATGCGACAGAAGCGCCGGCGCGCCGGCCTCCGGCTTGGCGAAATTGCACACATTGATGACATGCGGCCGCAGATCGCCCGCCAGCCGCTGCTGGCGGCGCAGCGCCGAACACCAGGCGCCCGAGCGTTTCGAGGCGCGCGCGAAATAGTCGCCGATGAACACCGCCACATGCGCGCCGTCGCGCGTCACCTCCCAGGCCCGCGCGTCCGGATGGTAAAGCGCCACGTCGAGCGGCGCAAACTCCAGCCCGAACAGCCGCCCGGCACAGGCAAAGGCCGCCGCGATCATCCGGTCGAGCTGGAAATAGGGCTTCAGCGCCGCCTCATCGAGGTCATGCTCCGCCACGCGGCGCTTTTCCGCATAATAGCGCCAGTCCCAGGGCTCGAGCGGCGCGGCATGGCCATCGGCCACCAGCATCGCCTCGAGCATGGCCGCATCGGCCAGCGCCGCCGCCCGCGCCGGGGTCCAGACCTGCATCAGCAGATCGCGCACCGCCTGCGGCGTGCCTGCCATCTCGGTCTCGAGCTTCCAGGCGGCAAAGCTCGCATAGCCCAACAGCCGCGCGCGCTCCTCGCGCAGCGCCAGCGTCTCGGCCGCGATGGCGCGGTTGTCGGTGGCACCCCCATTGGCCCCCCGCGCGACCCAGGCCGCATAGGCCCGCGCGCGCAAGGCCCGGTCGGGCGAAAACTGCAAGAACGGCACGATCAGCGAGCGTGACAGCGTCACCACCGGCCCGCCCGCGCCCCGCTCCGCCCCCGCCGCGCGGGCGCTCGCCTGCACGAAACCCGGCAGCGCGGCCAGATCGGCCTCGCCGAGCGCCATCGCCCAGTCACGCTCATCGGCCAGCAGGTTCTGGGTAAACTGCGTGCCCAGCACCGCGAGCCGCGCCTTGATCTCGGCCATCCGCGCAGCGGCCGCCCCCTCAAGCCGCGCGCCCGCCCGCACGAAACCGCGCCGCGTCAACATCAGCACGCGCGCCTGCTCGGGGCTCAGCCCCAGCGCCTCGCGCGCCGCCCACAGCGCCTCGATCCGCGCGAACAGCGCCGCGTTCGCCGTCACCTCCGACCCATAGGCCGAAAGCTTGGGCGCAAACTCCCGCTGCAGCGCCTCGCGCGCCGGGTTGCTGTCAGCCCCCGCCACCGTCCAGAAGGCCGACAAGACCCGCCCCAGCCGCGCGTCGGCCAGCTCCAGCGCCTCGATCGTATTGGCAAAATCGGGCGCCCCAGGGTTTTCGGCAATCGCGGCCACCGCCGCGCGCGCCTCGCCCAGTGCCGCGTCGACGGCAGGGCCGAAATCCTCGTCCCGTATCGCATCAAAGGGCGGCAGGCCAAAGGGCGTCTGCCACTGCGCCAGAAGGGGGTTCGTCATGGTCTCTTGCATCCTCATCCTCAAAGCGCCGGCGCCCGGCTTCTTTGCGCCTCAAATACTCCCGCCGGAGGCCTCCGCCCTCACCGCCCCTGACGCGCCCTCAGGTGTCTCTCGACCCGGCGCAGCGCCAGCGACAGCGTGATGGTCATCGTCAGATAGATCAGCGCCACCACATTGTAAGTCTCGAAATAACGGAAATTGCCCGCCGCCGTCACCTTGCCCAGTTGCGCGATATCCGTGACACCCAGCACCGAGACGAGCGAGCTGTCCTTCACCATCGCCACGAAATCATTGCCATAGGGCGGCAGGATCGTGCGGAACGCCTGTGGCGCCACGATATGGCGGAACCGCTGCCAGCGGCTCAGCCCCAGCGCCTCCGCCGCCTCGATCTGGCCCTCGTCCACCGCCTGGATCCCGGCGCGAAAGATCTCGGCCAGAAAAGACGCATAGGCCAGCGCCAACGCGATCACCGCGCGCCACAGCAGCGGAAAATCCCGCGTGCGCCACTCTGCCAGCCCGAGGGGCGCGGTGGCCCAGTTCCACAAGGCCACCAGCGCCGGGGCGAGCACGAAGGCCACATAGAGCAGCAGCACGATGATCGGGATGCCGCGCATGATCTCGACATAGAACCGCGCGAGTTGCCGCAACAAGAGCCAGCGCGACTGCATCCCCAACGCCAGCAGCAGGCCCAGCGCCGAGGCCAGCGAAAACGCCACCAGCGTCACAAAGACGGTGATCCCGATTCCCCTGGACAGCGTCGCGAGCACCTGCGCGTAGATGCCATCGGACCACACCCGGTAGAAAAGGTAGGCCCCGATCCCCCCGGCGGCGACCAACCACCAGGGGAAATCCTTGTCCTGCGATGGGCCGGGGATCATTGCCGCCGGCCGTCCTCAGAGCCGCGCAACAGGCTCATTCACCCATCTTGTACTCGAGGAACCAGCGGGTGTTGAGCGCATCGAGCGTCCCATCCGCCGCCATCGCCGCAATCGCGGCATTCATCGGCGCGACAAGGTCCGACCCCTTGGGAAAGATGAAGCCGAAATCCTCGGTCCCCAGCGGCTCGCCCACGATCTTGAGCCCGCCCTCCGACGCCTCGACATAGCCGTTGCCGGCGGTGCCATCAGTCAGCACAAGGTCCACATCGCCCGCGCGCAGCGCCTGCACGGTCGCGCCAAAGGTCTCGAACAGCTTGATGCGCGGGTTGGCCTCGTCGCCGTCGAGCACGTCATAGACACCCACGTAAAAGGGCGTCGTGCCCGGCTGCGCCGCCATCAACAGGCTCGCGTCGGCGGCAAAGGACGCGGCATCGCTGAACCGCGCCTCATCGCCACGCACCATCATCACCATCTGCGACGTCATGTAGCTGTCCGAGAAATCGACGACCTCGGCCCGGTCCTCGCGGATCGTGATGCCGGTCATGCCCATGTCGAACTGCCCCTCGCTCACCGCGGGGATCATCGCATCCCAGCTGATGTTGGCGTAGGCCACCGTCAGGTTCAGCCGCGTGGCGATCTCGGCCATCGCATCATATTCCCAGCCCACGGCATTGCCGGCGCCATCGACGAATTGCAGCGGCGGATAGGCGTTTTCCGTCACGATCGTGATCTCGCGCCCGCCCAGATCGGGCAGCCCCTGGGCCAGCGCCCCGGTGGCAAGCATCGCCGCAGCCGCGGCACAGGTCAAAAGCGTTCTCATCATGTGGTCTCCCCGGTGATTTATCCGCCGGAGTATCGCCAGCGCGCAGCCCTTGGCAAGGCTCAGGCCGCGTGCCCCGCCCCACAGACGGCACATTCCGCCCGCTTTCTGATCGCGACCGTGCGCGTCTCGCCATAAAGCGCATCATAGAGAAAGAGCCGCCCGCGCAACCCCTCGCCCGCGTCCACGATCAGCTTGACCGCCTCGACCGCCATCATCGCCCCGATCACCCCGGGCAACGGGCCCAGCACACCGGCCTCGGCACAGCTCGGCACCAGCGCGCGGTCGGGCGCTTCGGGAAAGACACAGGCATAGCAAGGCGTGCCGCGCGCGGGATCATAGACGCTGATCTGCCCCTCCCATTGCGTGAGTGCTGCGGCAATCAGCGGCACGCCCCGCGCCACGGCGGTCGCATTGACCAGATAGCGCGTGTCGAAATTGTCCGACCCGTCAAGGATCAGGTCATACTCGGCAAAGAGGTCGGCCGCGATCTCGGCGGTCAGCCGCCGCTGATAGGGCCGCACGGTGACAAAGGGGTTCTGCGCGCGCATCGCCATGGCGGCCGATTGCACCTTGGGCAGACCGATCATCGCATCGGTATGGATCACCTGCCGCTGCAAGTTCGACCCATCGACCAGGTCATCGTCGATCACCCCGATGGTGCCGACCCCGGCGGCGGCGAGGTATTGCAGCGCCGGCGCGCCAAGCCCCCCCGCCCCCACCACCAGCACGCGGGCCTGTTTCAGCGCGCGCTGCCCCGGCCCGCCGATCTCGCGCAGCATGATGTGGCGGGCGTTGCGCGCGACCTCGGTCTCGCTCGGCGGCGCCAGCCCCTGTGCGGCCTGCGGCGGAGAGACGCGCGCGCGCAGCCGCGCGAGCCCCCGCCGGTAGCCCCAGACCAGCCCGCCGAACCCCGCGATCAGCAGCCAGAAGGCCGGCTCGCGCCCCGTCGCCTCGCGCAGGGGGTGTCCATCGGGCAGCGCCAGTTGCACCAGCAGGACGCCTGCCATCAGAACACCGATCATCACCCAGCGCGCCCGCACCGGCGCGCCCATCAGCGCCCCGATCCCCCAGAGCACCGCCGCCATCGCACCCACCAGAATCACGATGCCACTCCGCCCGCCACTGCGCCCGCCACTCCGCCCGCCACTCCGCCCGCCACTCCGGTAGAGCCAAAGCCGCCCGCCCCGCGCGCGGTCTCGTCCAGCGCCTCGACGACCTCGAACACCGCCTGCACCACCGGCGCCACCACGATCTGCGCGATCCGGTCACCATGGCGCACCGCGAAATCGGCATCGCCGCCGTTCATCACGATCACCCCGACCGGCCCGCGATAATCGGCGTCGATGGTCCCCGGCGCATTGGGCAGCATCACCCCATGTTTCAGCGCAAGACCCGACCGCGGCCGGATCTGCACCTCGTAGCCCGGCGCGATCTCCATGCGCAGGCCCGTCGGGATGAGCGCGCGCGCGCCGGGTGCAATCACCACGCCGCCGCCGCGCGCCTCGGGCGGAAAGTTGGCGCAGATATCCGCCCCCGCGGCCCCCGCCGTCTGATAGGCGGGCAAGGGCAGGCCCCGGTCCGCGCCCTCGTCCCATTGCAGCCGCACGATGGGTTCCATGCCCCGCCCTTCCCGCTTCATCTTGCCAAAAATATCCCCGCCGGAGGCTCCCTAGCCCAGAGCCTGCGCGATCCGCAGGGCCAGCGCGCGCGCCACCGCGTCCTTGCCCATGCGCGGCCAGTCCTCGGCCCCTGCCGCGGTGATCAGCGTCACCGCATTTTCCGCGCCGCCCATGATGCCGGTGGCAGGCGACACGTCATTGGCCAGGATCCAGTCACACCCCTTGCGCGCGCGTTTCGCGGTGGCATGGGCAAGCACATCCTCGGTCTCGGCGGCAAAGCCCACGACAAGCCCCGGCCGCCCCGCCCCCATCTGCGCCACCTGCGCGAGAATGTCGGGGTTTTCGGCCAGTTCCAGCACCGGCAGGCGCCCGGCCTGTTTCTTGATCTTCTGTGCCGCCGCCGTCACATGCCAGTCGGCCACCGCCGCCGCAAAGACCGCCACATCCGCGGGCAGCGCGGCCAGCACCGCGTCGCGCATCTGCGCCGCCGTCTCGACCGCGACCACATCGACACCGCCGGGGGGGGGCACCGTCGCGGGCCCGGTGACAAAGGTCACCCGCGCCCCCAGATCGCGCAGCGCCGCGGCAATCGCCGTGCCCTGCGCGCCGGACGACCGGTTGGCGATATAGCGCACCGGGTCGATCGGCTCATGCGTCGGGCCCGATGTCACCAGCACATGCCGCCCGGCGAGCGGGCCGCGGCCCAGCATCCCCTCCACCGCCGCCACGATCTCGAGCGGCTCGGCCATCCGCCCCGGCCCGAACTCGCCACAGGCCATGTCGCCCGCGTTGGGCCCCACCACCGCGATCCCGTCTGCCAGCAGTTGCGCCAGATTGCGCTGCGTCGCGGCATGCTGCCACATCCGCACATTCATCGCGGGCGCGATCAGCACCCGCTTGTCGGTCGCCAGCAGCAGCGTGCTTGCCAGATCCCCGGCGAGCCCGGCCGCCATCTTGGCCATCAGATCGGCCGTCGCGGGCGCCACAACGATCAGGTCCGCGGCGCGCGACAGCTCGATATGCCCCATCTCGGCCTCGGCGGTCAGATCAAAGAGGTCGGCAAACACCCGCACCCCCGCCAAAGCCGAAACGCTGAGCGGCGTGACGAACTGCGCGCCCGCCTGCGTCAGCACCGGCGTGACCCGCGCGCCGCGCTCGCGCAGACGGCGGATCAGGTCGAGCGCTTTGTAGGCCGCGATCCCGCCGCCGATGATCAGAAGAATGTGTTTACCGGCCAGCATCACGCGCCCCTGTCGAGCCCCTGTCGAGCCCCTGTCGAGCCCCCGTCGGGTCCCTGTCGGGCCCCCCGTCGCGACCCTAGGCGGATGCGACGGAAGGGGCAATGCGTCAGCGAAAGGCCGCGCAGGGATCGCCGCGGTCAATCGGCGCCGCAATGAAATAGCCGTCATAGGGCACATCACCCTCGGGCGGCGCCTCGAACTGGCCCAGCGCAAAGACCTCGACCCCGGGGCGCGCCAGGGCGATGGCGGCGGGAATGCCCCGGTCACGGCGCGCATGGCCATTGCCGGTGATCACCACGACCGGCCCGCCGGTCTCGTCCAGCGCCTGCAAGGCGACGCGGGCAAAATGCGCGTCGCGCAGGCGCTGCACCTCGACCATGCCCGCCATCATCGCGGCAGGCAGCGCATCGCAATGCACCTCCATCTGCTCGGCCTCGCGCGCGGCCTGATCCGCCTGCGCCAGCGGCCCGAGCCCAAAGCTGTCCGCCCCGTCGCCAAAAACCGCCGCCGCACCGACCTGCGCCGCCGCGCGCACCGCATCGCGCGGCAAGGCCGCCCCATAAAGCGGCACCTCCGGCAAGGCCGCAAACACCGGCGCATAGATCGCGAAATCGGGCCAGCCCGCCGCCTCCCAGCCATAGGCGCGGCCGAGTGCGGCGGCATCGTCACGGTCGATCCCCCCGCCCGCCGCCACCTGTGCCGGCGTCAGCATCTCGAACACCGCCGCCGCCGGCGGATAGCGCATCAGCCACTGGGCCTGCACGACGTGGTGGTCAGGGTTGTCGTGCATTTCGCCCAGCACCACGATCACAGGCTCGGCCCCAAGCTCGGACGCAGGCTCAGCCAATGCGAATGCCCCCGCCACAATGGCAAGGGCCGCGAGGGCGCCAAGACGCCTCACAGGAAGTTGAGCACTTCGCGCGACCGGCTCTCGAGCGTGCGGCGCATCTTTCCGAACGCCGCCGCCTCGAGCTGGCGCACCCGCTCCTTGGACAGGCCAAGCTCATCGCCAAGGCTCTCCAGCGTGCGCGGCTCTTCGCGCAGCTTGCGTTCACGCACGATGAACCGCTCGCGTTCGCTCAGCGCGGACAGCGCGCCCAGCAGCCATTGCCGCAACGTGGCGGTGTCATGGCTCGCCTCGACCCGCTCGGCCGCCTGAATGCCGTCATCCTCGAGCGCCTCGATCCATTCGCGCCCTTCCTCCTCGGAGGATTGCGTGGCATTGAGCGAAAAGTCGGACCCCGAGAGGCGCCCCTCCATCATCTCCACATCATGCAGTGGCACGCCCACCTCGACCGCGATGCGCGCGCGCAACTCGTGCCCCTCGAGCACGACACCCGCGGCGGCGGCCTCACGCTCGAGCCGCGCCTGAACCCGCTTCATGTTGAAGAACAAGGACTTCTGCGAGGATGTTGACCCGGTGCGCACCATCGACCAGTTGCGCATGACATAGTCCTGGATGCTGGCCTTGATCCACCAGACCGCATAGGTCGAAAACCGCACGCCGCGATCCGGGTCGAATTTGTCCGCCGCCTTCATCAGGCCGAGCGACGCTTCCTGGATCAGGTCGTTCATCGGCGCCCCGTAGCGGCGGAACTTGGCCGCCATGGAGATCGCCAGCCGCATGTAAGCGGTGATCAGCCGGTGCAGCGCCTTCTCATCGCGCTGGTCGCGCCAGGCATAGGCGAGCCTCAACTCGGTCTCCGCGTCCAGAAGTTCGGCCCGCATCGCATTTCGTGACATCGTGCGGTCGGAAAAGCCATCAAGTGCCATTGCTCTCTCCCATCCTTTGCAAAAGCCCGGCACCGGATCGCGCGGGGACTTAACCTTTGTCTCACTCTGAATTACGAAACATGAACGCCCCCGGATCAAAGAAAGACAGTCCCATGACAGTGGCCCGGCCCCTGCCGAAACTGACCGTGGTGATCGGCGGCGCGGCGAGCGGCAAATCCGCCTTTGCCGAGGCGCTGGTGCTGGCGAGCAGCCGGCCCCGCATCTATGTCGCGACCGCCGAGGTCTGGGACGCAGAGATGGCCGCCAAGGTCGCCGCCCACCGCGCGGCGCGCGGCGCCGGATGGCGCACGGTGGAGGAGCCGCGCGACATCGCCCGCGCGCTGCGCGAGGTGAGCCCCGCAGAGGCGGTGCTGATCGACTGTGCGACACTCTGGCTCACCAATGTCATGCTGGCCGACCCCGCCCCTTCCGATGCGGCACTCGTCACCGCCATGTCCGACCTGCTCGCCACCCTCGCCGCCTGCCCCGCGCCCGTGGTGATCGTCACCAACGAGACCGGGCAGGGCATCGTGCCCGACAATGCGCTCGCGCGCAGGTTCCGCAGCACGCAAGGCACCCTCAACCAGGGCCTCGCGGCGCAGGCCGGGCTCGTGGTCGCGGTGATCGCGGGCCTGCCGCTGGTGCTCAAGGGCGCGCTGCCATGACCCGGCTCTGGCTGGTGCGCCACGGCCCCACCCATGCACGCGGCATGGTCGGCTGGACCGACCTGCCCGCCGACCTCTCGGACCACGCGGCCCTCAACCGTTTGGCCATGGCGCTGCCCGATGCGCCGGTCGTCTCCTCCGACCTCGTCCGCGCCACGGCGACCGCCGATGCCATCGCCTCGGGCCGCCCGCGCCTGCCCCATGACCCCGGCCTGCGCGAGATCCATTTCGGCGCCTGGGAAATGCGCCGCCATGCCGAGATCGAGGCCGAAACCCCCGCCCTGATCCGCGCCTTCTGGGAGACGCCCGGCGACATCGCCCCGCCCGGCGGCGAAAGCTGGAACAGCGCGCAGGCCCGCATCAGCGCTGCCATCGACCGCCACCTTGCCGCCGGCCTGCCCGACCTGATCGTGGTCTGCCATTTCGGCGCAATCCTGACGCAGGTGCAACGCGCGCTGGCCGTCCCGACCACGCAGGTTTTTGCCCACCACATCGACAACCTCTCCATCACCGACCTCGCGTGGCAGGGTGGCGCGTGGCAGGGTGGCGCGTGGCAGGGTGGCGCCTGGCAGGTCGGCCGGATCAATCACAAACCGTGATGGCGCGCGTCAGGAATCGTCGTTTCCCTGCCCGCCCTCGCCTGCACTAGCCTGACCCTGCCCGCAACCTGGGCGCATCCTGATCATCTTTTGGCCAAAAATATCCTCGCCGAAGGCTTCCGCAACACCCACAGGCGCCGGTGCCGGGCAAAGGCACCCCGCTGCAAGAGGTCCCATGTCCTATATCCTCGCCATCGGCGATCGCGCCTATTCGAGCTGGTCGCTGCGCGGCTGGCTGCTTTTCGACGCCTTCGCCATCCCGGTCACCTCCCGCAGGGGGCAGCTCTACACCGATGGGTTTTCGCAACTCCTGGCCGAATTCGCTCCGGCGCGGACCGTTCCCGCCCTGCGGCTGCCCGACGGCACGGTGATCGCCGACACCTTGGCCATCGCCGAGGAACTGGCAAGCCGCCATCCCGAGGCCCACCATTGGCCCGCCGCTCCGCGCGCCCGTGCCATTGCCCGCGCGCTGGTGGCCGAGATGCATGCGGGCTTTGCTGCGCTGCGCAACACCTGTCCGATGAATTTGCGCGCGGCCTACACGGGCTTTGCGCCACCGGCCGAGGTTCTGGCCGACCTCGACCGGCTCGCGACGATCTGGGACTGGGCCCGGCACGAGACCGGGAGCGACGGCCCCTGGCTCTGCGGCGGCTACAGCGTGGCGGATGCCTTCTTTGCCCCCGTGGCGGCCCGGATCGCAGGATACGCCCTGCCGGTGAGCGCGCGCGCGCAAGCCTATGTCGCGGCCCATCTGGCGCATCCGTCCTTCGGGCGCTGGCACGCGCAGGCGCTGGTGGATGGCCCCGATCAGCCCGTCTATGACCGCGTCCTGCCCCGCCGCAACTGGCCCGCAACGGGCGCCACGGCCTGACGCGCAGCACCCGCGGCGGCCGGGGATGCCTTCGGCGAGGATATTTTTGGCCAAAAGATGCAGCAGGCCGCGCGCGGGAGGGGCGCGTTAACCTTTCCTCAACCTTGCCGGGCAAAGGGTTAATCACGCGGCGGCAAAGCGGGGGGTGCGCCATGGTGGCCTTGGCCTATACGGTGGCCTTTGAGGGAGTCGAGGCGCGGCTGGTCGAGGTGCAATGTGCCGTCTCGCCCGGGCTGCCGGGCTTTGCGATTGTCGGCCTGCCTGACAAGGCGGTTTCCGAGGCGCGCGACCGGGTGCGCGCGGCGCTCACGTCGATGGCTATCGCGCTGCCCTCCAGACGGATCACCGTCAACCTGTCGCCCGCAGACCTGCCCAAGGAGGGGTCGCATTTCGACCTGCCCATCGCGATGGCCCTGCTCGCCGCCCTCGACATCCTGCCGCGCGATGCGGTCGAAGGCACCGTGTCGCTGGGCGAGTTGTCGCTGGGCGGGCGGATCGTGCCGGTGCTGGGTGCCCTGCCCGCCGCGATGTGCGCGGCCGAGGAGGACCGCATCCTGCTCTGCCCGCGCGCCTGCGGGGCCGAAGCGGCCTGGGTCGGCGCCACGTCGGTGATCGGGGCGGCGACACTCGCCGAGGTGATCCGCCATTTCACCGGTCAGCAGGTCATCGCGCCCGCCGCCCCCGGAGAGGTGCCGGCCACGGCAAATGGCCGCGACATGGGCGACGTGAAGGGTCAGGAGCGCGCCAAGCGTGCGCTCGAGATCGCGGCGGCGGGGCGACATCACCTGCTGCTGGTCGGCTCGCCCGGATCGGGCAAGTCGATGCTGGCCGCTCGGATGCCGGGGATCATGCCTCCGCTCACCGCGCTCGAAGCGCTCGAAACCTCGATGATCCATTCCCTCTCGGGCCTGCTGAGCGAGGGCGGGATCAGCCGGGCGCGGCCTTTTCGCGAGCCCCATCACACCGCCTCCATGGCGGCCATCGTGGGGGGCGGGCGCGGCGCGAAGCCGGGCGAGATTTCGCTGGCCCATAATGGCGTGCTGTTCATGGACGAGTTTCCCGAATTTCCCCGCGCCGTCCTCGAAACCCTGCGCCAGCCGATCGAGACCGGCGAGGTCGTCGTCGCGCGCGCCAATGCGCATATCCGCTATCCCTGCCGGTTTCTGCTGGTCGCCGCCGCAAACCCCTGCAAATGCGGCTTTCTCACCGATCCGGCGCGGGCCTGTGCGCGGGGGCCGCTGTGTGGCGAGGAGTATCTTGGCCGCATCTCGGGCCCGCTCATGGACCGATTCGACCTGCGTGTCGAAGTGCCCCCCGTGGCCTTTACCGACCTCGACCTGCCTGCTACCGGCGACAGCTCTGCCACGATCGCCGACCGGGTCGCCACCGCCCGCGCGCGTCAGACCGCGCGTTTCGCGCAGGTCGCGGGCGTGCGGGTGAATGCCGATGCCGAGGGGCAGATGCTGGAGGAGATCGCGACGCCGGATGCCGAGGGCCGCGCGCTCTTGGCGCGGGTCGCGCAGCGCATCGGCCTGTCGGCACGCGGCTATCACCGGGTCCTGCGCGTGGCCCGGACGATCGCCGACCTCGACGGGTCCGAGGCGGTGCGCCACCCGCATATCGCCGAGGCGGTGAGCTACCGGCTCGCGCTGTCCAAGGAAGTCTGAATGAACGCCGCGACTTCGCGCAGGCCGGCGCGCGCCTCGGGCACCCAGCCGTCGAGAATGTGCCAGACATGCGGCGCGCCGGGCCAGAGCCGCAGATCGACACGACCACCGGCGGCGCGCAGCCTATCGGCGATGCGGATGGCGTCATCGCGCAGCGCCTCCTCGGCGCCGACCTGGATCAGCACCGGCGGCGGCGCGACAAAGCGCGCAAAGAGCGGTGAGGCGCGCGGGTCGTCCGGCGCCGCCCCGGCGAGGTAAAGCGCCGCGACCTCGCCCATGCGGGCCACGGGGATGATGGGGTCGCTGGCGGCGAAATCGGCAAGACTTTGGCCCGACATGGTGAGGTCGGTCCAGGGCGACATGGCATAGGCGGCAGCGGGGGCCTCGCCACGCTGGGTGAGCCGCGCAAGAAGCGCCAGCATCAACCCGCCGCCAGCACTGTCGCCGCCGAGGATAATGTCGGCGGGCGCGTAGCCGCGGGTCATGAGGCTGTCCCACGTGGCGCAGGCCGCATCGAAGGCCGCGGGAAACGGCGCCTCCTGCAAGAGCGGATAGTCCGGGGCACAGACCCGCAACCGCGTGAGCCGCGACAGACGGCCCAGCATCGGCGCATGGGTCGCGCCGGAACCGGAGAGATAGGCCCCCCCGTGGAAATGCACGATCAGCCGGCGCGGCGCCACCGGCCCGGCGGTGATCCAGTGCAGCGGGCCGTCGGTCAGGCGACACAGATAGGGCGGGGCGCGAAAGAGGCGCGCGGCGCGGGCAAAATCGGCGGCGGCCATTTCAGGCGTCGTGGTTCGCATCAGCGCGGGGCGCATCACATGGCGCCCGAGGAAGCGCAGGACGGCAAGCCGCCAGCCCAAGCTCAGAGCCCCCGGCGGGCCTCGATCGCCTCCCAGACCCTGGCGGCGATGTTGACGCCGTCAAAGCGCTCGAGCTCCTGGATGCCGGTGGGCGAGGTCACGTTGATCTCGGTCAACCAGTCGCCGATCACGTCGATCCCGACAAAGACCTGCCCCTTTTCACGCAGTAGCGGGCCGATCGCCGCGCAGATCTCGTGGTCGCGGTCGGTCAGCGCGACCTTTTCGGGGCGCCCGCCCACATGCATGTTCGACCGGGTCTCGCCAGCGGCGGGCACCCGGTTGATCGCGCCGACCGGTTCCCCATCGACCAGGATGATGCGTTTGTCGCCGTGGCGCACAGCGGGCAGGAACTTCTGCACGATCAGCGGCTCGCGGCTGATGCCCGCGAACATCTCGTAGAGCGAGGCCAGATTGCCGTCGTCGGAAGACAGCTTGAACACGCCCGCCCCGCCGTTGCCGTAGAGCGGCTTGAGGATGATGTCGCCATGCCGCGCGCGGAAGGCACGCAGGCTGTCGAGGTCGCGCGCCACCATCGTGGGCGGGGTAAGCTCGGGAAACCGCAGGACCAGCAGCTTTTCAGGATAGTTGCGCACCCAGAACGGGTCGTTCACGACCAGCGTGCCGGGATGGATCATGTCGAGGATATGGGTCGTGGTGATATAGCCCATGTCAAAGGGCGGGTCCTGACGCAGCCAGAGGACATCCTGCGTGGCGAGGTCGATGGTCTGTTCCTCCCCGAGCCGGAAATGGTCGCCCTTGATGCGCTGGACATGCAGCGGCCAGCCACGCGCCGTCACACGCCCTTCGTCAAAGGCCAGCCTGTCGGGCGTGTAGTAGAACAGCGCATGCCCGCGCAGCTGTGCCTCTTCGGCAAGACGGAATGTCGAATCGGCGTCGATGTTGATGGCGCCGATCGGGTCCATCTGGATGGCGACGTTCAAGGCCATGGCGGGGCATCCTTCTGCGCAGCGGCGTCATGCGCTCTAGATGGCTCAAGCCCCCGGCCAGCGCAATCCCGCAGCAGCGACGGGCGGCACCGCTCAGGCCAGACCAAAGGCGTTTTCGATGATTTCGACCGCGCCGCGGCCGTCCACCACCGCGAGGTCGAATCTCACATCGGTGAGTTGCCCGCGCGGCTCACCTTCGAGAAATGCCGCGGCAGAGGCACAGATACGGTCCATCTGACGACGACCGAGCGCGGCTGCCGCGCGCGCAAAACTGCTGCTTTTCTTCACCTCGACGAAAACAACACAGTCGCCATCCCGCGCGATCAGGTCGATCTCTCCGCCCGGCCCCCGCCAGCGGCGCTGCGCGACCGGACGGCCACGGCGGGCATAGTCGCGCGCCACGATATCCTCGGCCACGAGACCCGCGTGATGATTGAGACGGCTCACCATTCACTTCCCCTCGGTATCGGCGCCGGTCATCGCCAGCGCCATCTGATAGACCTGCCGCCGGGGCAGCCCCATTGCGCCTGCGACCAGCGTCGCCGCATCCTTCATGCGCATGGCGCCCATCGCCTCGCGCAGGGCCGCTTCGACATCGGCCTCGACCACAGCCCTCGCGCCGGCCCGGCCGACAAGAACCACGATCTCGCCCTTGACCGTGCGCCCGGCAAAGGCACCGGCAAGCGCCGCCAATGTCCCGCGCTGCACCTCTTCGAAACGCTTGGTCAGTTCCCGGCAGACAGCCGCCTCGCGCCCCTCGCCCAGAATATCGCGCAAATTACCTAACATTTCACCAACGCGTTTGGGTGATTCGTAAAACACCAGCGTGAAAGGCAGATCGCGCAGCGCCGCGATCTCGGTTTCGCGCTGTGCCTGTGCGGCTGGCAGAAATCCCACAAATGCAAACCGGTCTGTTGCCAGTCCCGATACGGTCAACGCGGCGAGAACGGCACTCGCCCCCGGCGCGGCCAGCACCGGCAGACCGGCCGCGATGACCGCGCGCCCCAGCGCATAGCCGGGGTCGGCCACCAGCGGCGTGCCCGCCTCCGAGACATAGGCGACAGAGCGCCCTTCGGCGATATCGCGCACGATCCGGGCGCGCGCCGCCTCGCCCGAATGGTCGTGATAGGCGATCACCGGCCGCTTTCCCAAGGCAACACCATGGATTTCCATGAGTTTGCGCGCCGTTCGCGTATCCTCGGCCGCAATCACGTCGCAGCCGGCCAGAAGGTCAAGCGCGCGCAGCGTGATGTCGCGGGCGCTGCCGATCGGGGTGGCGACCAGATAAAGGCCGGCAGAAATGGGCTTGTCGCTGAAATTCATCCCTAGACCCTTCTATCCCCTGCCTTATGATGACAAACCAAGGACCGATGCCGCGCCCGACACCCCGGGGCGCGCTCCAAGGGGAGTGATGTGCCATGTTTGCCCGTTTGTTCGACCGCCGCAAGGCGGCCTCTCGTATTGTCGCCGCACTGTCGATGCTCTGGCTCGCGGCCTGTGACCCGACGCTGATGGCCCCGGGTGTGTCGGGTGGCGGCGGGCCGGCGATCGACCCCTCGGACCCGGTGCAGGTTGCGCTTCTGGTGCCGCGCGGGTCGGGCGACCCGTCGGACGATTTCCTGGCCACCAACCTCGAAAACGCCGCGCGTCTGGCGATATCGGACCTCTCCGGGGTGAGCATCGACCTGCGCGTCTACAGCACCGGGGCGAGCCCGGCCCTGGCCGCGCAGGCCGCCCAGACCGCGATCGGCGACGGGGCGCAGATCATCCTCGGGCCGCTTTATGCCGAGGCCGCGAATGCCGCCGGCGTGGTTGCGGCCCCGGCGGGTATCAACGTGCTGAGCTTTTCCAACAATACCACCATCGCCGGCGGCAATGTCTTTGTGCTCGGGCCGACCTTCCGCAACACGGCCAACCGCCTGGTGCGGCACGGGGTGCGCAACGGGATCGACAGTTATGTGATCGTGCATGCCGATGACCTGCAGGGCGCCGTGGGGCGCGATGCGATCGCGTCGGCGGTGCGGGGCAATGGCGGGCGGGTCGCGGGCATCCAGAGCTATCCCCTCTCGCAGCAGGGCATTCTCGACGCCGTGCCGCGCATCGCTGAGGCCGCGCGCTCGGGCGGGGCCGGCGCGGTGTTCCTCACCGCGGGTGTCAATGCCGACCTGCCGATCCTTGCCACAGCCCTGCCCGAAGCCGGCATCAACCCCGCCGCGACGCGCTATATCGGGCTTACCCGCTGGAACGCCTCGGCCGAAGCGCTCGCCTTGCCGGGCCTGCAGGGCGGGCTCTTTGCGGTGCCGGATCAGCAGATGACCGCGATTTTCGAAAGCCGCTATGAGGCCGCCTATGGCGGTGCGCCGCATCCGCTCGCGGGGCTCGCCTATGACGGGATCGCGGCCATTGGCGCGCTGGTCGCGTCGGGCAACCGCGGGGCGCTGACACGCGCCGGGCTGACCCAGCCGCAGGGGTTCCAGGGCATAGGCGGCATCTTCCGCCTGCTCGCGGACGGGACCAACGAACGGGGTCTGGCCGTCGCCACGATCCGCAACAACCAGGTGGTGATCCTTGAACGAGCCCCCCGAACCTTTGGCGGCGGGTCCTGAGACCCTCCCCACAGTGACACCAGACCCGGCGCCGGATGGATTGATCTGTCCGGCGTCGGCCATTTTCGACCGGGCTGCGGTCGATGCCGCGCTGGCGCAGGCGCTGCCCGCCTGCGAAGATGCCAAAGCGGTGCGCCGCGAGGTGGTGCAGGTCCTGGCCGAGGCCCGCGCGCGGGGCTGCGCGGCGATCGAGGCGGCCTTTGCGGTCGCGCCGCTCACCTCCAAACCCACCACGGCCGCCTATAGCTGGCTCACCGACCAGATCATCGAGACCGTCGTGGGAGTGGCCACGACACGGCTGCACCCCCTGCCCAACCCGACCGAAGGCGAACACCTCGCGGTGATCGCGGTGGGCGGCTATGGCCGGGGCGAGATGGCGCCCTTTTCCGATGTCGATCTGCTGTTCCTGACGCCTTGGAAGATCACCCCCTGGGCGGAAAGCCTGATCGAAAGCGTTCTTTACATGTTGTGGGATCTGCGGCTCAAGGTCGGGCACGCCAGCCGCACGGTCAAGGATTGCCTGCGCCTTGCCAAAGAGGATTTCACGATCCGCACCGCGCTGGTCGAATTCCGCTATCTGACCGGCGACAGCGCGCTGGCAGAGACGCTGCGCGACAAGCTCTGGACCGAGCTGTTTCGCAACACGGCCGGCGAGTTCATCGAGGCCAAGCTCGCCGAGCGGGCCGAGCGCCACCGCAAGCAGGGCGGCCAGCGCTATGTGGTCGAGCCCAACGTCAAGGAGGGCAAGGGCGGGCTGCGCGACCTGCAATCGCTCTACTGGATCGGCAAATATGTCTATGGGGTGCGCGAGGCGGCCGAACTGGTCGGGCGCGGCGTCTTTACCGCCGAGGAATACGCGACCTTTGTCACCGCGCATACGTTTCTCTGGGCCGTGCGCTGCCATCTGCATCTGCTGACCGGGCGGGCGATGGACCAGCTTACCTTTGACCTGCAGGTCGAGGTGGCCGAGCGGATGGGCTACAAGGATGGCGGCGGCAGGCGGGCGGTCGAGCATTTCATGCAGGCCTATTTCCGTCAGGCGACCCGCGTGGGCGAACTGACCCGCATCTTTCTCACCGCGCAAGAGGCGGCCTTCACCAAGCCCGAGCCGATGCTGCAACGCCTGCTCGCGCGCCGCAAATCGGCCAAGCCGCCCTATGCGATCAAGCAGAACCGCCTGACGGTGGCGGACACCGGGTCGTTCCTCGCGGACAAGCTGAACCTGCTGCGCATCTTCGAGGAGGCCTTGCGCACCGGCACCCTGCTGCACCCCGACGCGATGCGCCTGCTGGCCGCCAACCTGCACCGGATCGACGCGGGCATGGTGGCCGACCGCGAGGCGAACCAGATCTTTCTCGACCTGCTGCTCAAGCACGGCAACCCCGAGCGCGCGCTGCGGCGGATGAACGAGCTGGGCGTGCTCGACGCCTTCATCCCCGAATTTGCCCCCATCGTCGCGATGATGCAGTTCAACATGTATCACCATTACACGGTGGACGAGCATATCATCCAGTGCATCAGCCACCTCGCCCGGATCGAACGCGGCGAGCTGGTCGAAGAGCTGCCGGTCGCCTCTGGCATCCTGCAGGCGGGGGTCAACCGGCGGGTGCTCTATACCGCATTGCTTCTGCATGACATCGGCAAGGGCCGGCCCGAGGACCACTCTGTGCTGGGCGCGCAGATCGCGCGCAAGGTGGCGCCGCGGCTGGGCCTGAACAAGCGCGAATGCGAGACGGTGGAATGGCTGGTGCGCTATCACCTGCTGATGTCCGACATGGCGCAAAAGCGCGACATATCAGAGCCGCGCACCGTGCGCGACTTTGCCAAGGCGGTGAAAACCAAAGAGCGGCTGGACCTGCTCACCGTGCTGACCGTCTGCGACATCCGCGGCGTGGGTCCGGGCACCTGGAACAACTGGAAGGCGATGCTCCTGCGTGGGCTTTACCGCGCGACCGAGCAGGCGCTGTCCTCGGGCGCAGAGGATCTGAACCGCGAAAGCCGCGAGGCCGAGGCGAAACGCGCGCTGCGCGAGGCGTTGTCCGATTGGCCGGCGGCTGACCTGCGCGCCGAGACCGCGCGCCATTACGGGCCCTATTGGCAGGGGCTGAGCACGGCGGCGCAGGTGGTCTTTGCCCGCCTCCTGCGCGGTCTGGGCGATGCCGAGGTGCGCATCGACCTGCACCCCGACCCCGACCGCGACGCGACGCGCGCCTGTTTCGCCATGGCCGACCATCCGGGCCTGTTCAGCCGGATGACCGGCGCGCTGGCGCTGGTGGGGGCCAATGTGGTGGATGCGCGCACCTATACGTCCAAGGATGGCTTTGCCACCGCGATCTTCTGGGTGCAGGACGCCGACGGCCACCCCTATGAGGAAAGCCGCCTGCCGCGCCTGCGCAGCATGATCACGCGCACCCTGCATGGCGAGGTGGTGGCGCGCGACGCCTTGAAGGACCGCGACCGGATCAAGAAACGCGAGCGCGCCTTTCGCGTGCCGACCTCGATCACCTTCGACAACGAGGGGTCCGAGATCTATACGATCATCGAAGTGGACACCCGCGACCGCCCCGGCCTCTTGCATGACCTCACGCGCACCATGGCCAATGCGAATGTCTATATCGCCAGCGCGATGATCGCGACCTATGGCGAACAGGTGGTGGACACGTTCTATGTCAAGGACATGTTCGGGCTGAAGTTCCACACCCTGCCCAAACAGCGCACGCTCGAGCGCAAGCTGCGCGAGGCGATCGAGAGCGGGGCGGCGCGGGCGCGGGGGTAGCCTGCCCGCACGGGTCAGCGCGGCCCGATCCGGCCGTCCAGCTCGTCCTCGATATGGGCCGCGATGATCGCGTCGAAACTGGCGTCGGCGGCAAAGCCGAGCGCAAGCGCCTCGGATGCGTCAAAGCCTGCGGCCCAGCCGCTCACGATGGCGTCGATGGCGGGGTCGGGTGCGCGGCGGATCAGCGCGACGGCCGCGTCGCCCGCCACGCGGCGCAGCGCCTCGATCTGATCGGCGACCGTCGCACTCAGCCCCGGCAGGGTCAGGTTGCGCTGCGCGCCGAGAGGGGCGGTGTCAAGCCGGGCGGCATGCAGCAGGAAGCCCACCGCGGCGCGCGGCGAGGCGTGCCAGTGGCGCAGGCTGTCGCGCACCGGCAGGATCGCCTCGCGCCCGATCAGAGGCTCGCGCAGGATCGAGGAGAAAAAGCCCGAAGCCGCGCGGTTGGGCGCACCCGGGCGGATGCAGATCGTGGGCAGGCGCAGGCCTACCCCATCGAAAAAGCCACGGCGCGCATAGTCGGCCAGCAGCAGTTCGCAGATCGCCTTTTGCGTGCCGTAGCTGGTGAGCGGCGTCAGGTGGAAATGCTGCGGCACCGGGTCGGGCAAGGGCGCGCCGAAAACCGCGCAGGACGAGGTGAACACGACGCGCGGGCAATATCCATCGGCCAGATGCGCGACGCGGATCGCCTCGAAGAGCGCGCGGGTGCCGTCGAGGTTGATCCGGTAGCCCTTGTCGAAATCGACTTCGGCCTCGGCCGAGACGATGGCGGCGAGGTGGAAGATGATGCCGGGGCGTGCCGCGACCAGCGCCTCGGCCGTGCCGGGCAAGGCAAGGTCTGCCGCGCGGCAATCGGCGGTGCCGGCAAAGCCCGCGGGGGCGGAGGGAGCCACGACATCGAGCAGCAGCAGGTGGTCGTCCCACCGCGCGGCCACGAGCCGCGCGGCAAGTTTGCGGCCCAGCATCCCGGCGGCCCCGATGATGGCGATGGTCATGGCAGTCTCTCCCTCCCCTGTGTCAGAGGCAACCTAACATGCCAGCGCGCGCCTGTGGTGGGCGGGGAAAGAATTTTCGTACGAAAATTCTTGCAAGAGTTTTCGTACGAAAACTCTTGGCCTCCGGCGGGGATATTTTTGGCCAAAAGATGAAGGGCGCCGTGTGACGATCAGGCGGAGGTCTTGGCTTCGAGGGCGGCAATGCGGGCTTCGAGGGCGGCGTTTTCCTCGCGCGCCTTTTGCGCCATGGCGCGCACGGCGTCGAATTCCTCGCGCGTGACAAGGTCGCGGTCCGCGAGCCAGCGGTCCATCAGCGATTTCATCGCCGTCTGCGCCTCGTCCCTGGCGCCCTGCGCCACGCCCATGGCGTTGGTCATCAGTTGCGACAGGTCGTCGAAAATCTTGTTGCGGGTCTGCATGTCAGCCTCCGGTGATTGTTGTCCTTTATATGGTCCGGGTGGGGGCGCATCACAAGGCGGCTGCGACGGTTGACTTTGCCGCACCCCGGCCGCAGGAAAGCGCCATGCAAAACGGCTTGCCTTTTCCCGATATCTCGCCAGAGGTCTTTTCGATCTCGGTCCTGGGCTTCGACCTCGCGCTGCGCTGGTATGCGCTGGCCTATATCGTGGGGATCATCATCGGCTGGCGGATCGCGGTGGCGGCGGTGCGGCGCGCGCCTCTTTGGGCGGGCGGGAGCGCGCCGGTCAGCGCGGCGCAGCTTGACGATCTGCTGACCTGGATCATCGTCGGTGTGATCGCGGGCGGGCGGCTGGGCTATGTGCTGTTCTATCAGCCGGGTTATTACCTGTCGCATCCGCTCGAGATCCCGATCCTGTGGGAAGGCGGGATGTCGTTTCATGGCGGGTTTCTGGGCGTGGTGGTCGCGATCTATGTCTTTGCGCGCCGCCAGGACATCCCGCTGGGCTCTGCGGCCGATCTGGTGGCGATTGCTGCGCCGCCGGCGATCCTCCTCGGGCGTCTGGCGAATTTCATCAATGCCGAGCTTTGGGGGCGGCCGACCAGCCTGCCCTGGGGGGTGATCTTTCCGGGAGAGGCGGCGCAAGCTTGCGGGCAGCTCGAGGGGCTTTGCGCGCGCCATCCCTCGCAGCTTTACGAGGCGGCGCTGGAGGGGGCGCTGCTGCTGGCGGTGCTCCTGTGGCTGGCGTTCCGCGCGGGGGCGCTGCGTGCGCCCTGGCGGCTGACGGGGGTATTCTTTGCGGGCTACGGGATCGCGCGCTTTGTGGTGGAGTTCCTGCGCCAGCCCGATGCGCAGTTCCAAAGCGCGGGCAACCCGCTCGGGCTTGCCTTTCACATCGGGGGCTGGGGGCTGACCATGGGGCAGACGCTCACGCTGCCGATGATCGTGGTGGGGTTGGCGCTGATCTGGCGGGCGCGGGCCGCGCAGGCGTGACGCCGCTGGGGCGGATCATCGCGGCGCGGATTGCGGCGCAGGGGCCGATGAGCCTGGCCCAATACATGGCCGACTGCCTGATGCACCCCGTGCATGGCTACTACACCACCCGCGACCCGCTGGGCCGGGCGGGCGATTTCATCACCGCACCCGAGATCAGCCAGATGTTCGGAGAGCTGCTGGGCCTGGCGTTGGCGCAGGCCTGGCTGGATCAGGGGGCGCCCGCGCCCTTCACGCTGGCCGAGCTTGGCCCCGGGCGCGGCACGCTGATGGTGGATGCGCTGCGGGCCTGTGCGCGGATGCCGGGCTTTGTCGCCGCCGCACGGCTGCATCTGGTCGAGACCTCGCCGGTGCTGCGCGCCGCGCAGCGCGCGCGCCTGCCGGGCGCGGTCTGGCATGACAGCGTGGCGAGCCTGCCCGAGGCGCCGCTGTTCCTGATCGCCAACGAGTTCCTTGACGCCTTGCCGATCCGCCAGTTCATCCGCGACGGCGCGGGCTGGCGCGAACGGATGGTGGGGCTGGCGAACGGAGCGCTCGCCTTTGGCCTTGCCCCCGCCACTCCGGTCGCGGCGCTGGCGAACCGGCACGATGACACGCGCGACGGCGACCTGGTCGAGCTTTGCCCTGCCCTGCCCGCCATCACCGCCCAGATCGGCGCGCGCATCGCGCGTCATGGTGGCGCGGCGATCATCGTGGACTATGGCGACTGGGAGAGCCTGGGCGATACGCTCCAGGCCTTGCAAGGCGGCGCACGGGCCGATCCGCTCGCCGCTCCGGGTGCGGCCGATCTGACCGCGCATGTCGATTTCGCCGCCATCGCCCGTGCCGCTGCCCCTGTGCGCCACAGCCGCCTGACACCGCAGGGCGTGTTCCTCGAACGCCTCGGGATCACGCAGCGGGCGCAGGCCCTGGCGGCCGGTCTGGGGGCTGACGCCCGCGCATCGCATGTCGCGGCGCATCGGCGCTTGACCCACCCCGAAGAAATGGGACAGCTATTCAAGGTAATCGGCCTCACCCCGCACGCAGCCGCCCCGATCCCCGGACTGGACACATGACGCTCGATATCATCACCTCTGCCGCACTCGCCCCGCTGCGCCACGGGTTCTTCGGGCGGGCGGGCGGCGCATCGTCCGGCGTGTTTGCGGGGCTCAACTGCGGGCACGGCAGTTCCGACCAGCATGAGGCGGTGCAGATCAACCGCGCCCGCGTGGCCGCAGCGCTGGGGGTGGCGCCGAACGCGCTGATCGGGGTTCACCAGATCCATTCGGCCGATGTGGTCATTGTCAGCGACGCCACGACGCCGCGCCCGCGGGCCGATGCGCTGGTCACAGCCACGCCGGGGCTGGCGCTGTCGGTGCTCAGCGCCGATTGCCAGCCGGTGCTGCTGGCCGATTCGCAGGCCGGCGTGATCGGTGCGGCGCATGCGGGCTGGAAGGGGACGCTGGCCGGTGTGCTCGAGGCGACCGTCGTGGCGATGGAGGGTCTGGGCGCGCAGCGGGCCCGGATCCATGCGGTCATCGGCCCGACGATCAGCCAGCGCGCCTATGAGGTCGGGCCCGAGTTCCAGGACACCGTGCTGGCCGGGGATGACACGGCCATGCGCCATTTCGCGCAGGGCAAGGGGGACCGGATGCTCTTTGACCTGCCCGCCTTTGGCCTGTCGCGTCTGCGCGCGGCCGGGGTCGGCCATGCCGAATGGACGCGGCATTGCACCTATGGCGACCCTGACCGCTTTTTCAGCTATCGCCGGTCGGTCCATGCCCGCGAGGCCGATTATGGCCGCCTGATCGCCGCGATCGTGCTCTGAGGCCGACAGTGCGGGCAATCCGCACCGGACTGTCCCCGCTTTCACCCCAATCGCGCCCCACTGCCGCCCGGATCGGAGCGCATCCCTGCTGTCAGACCTCGTTCGGATTGCAAGGATCGCCATGAAAACCCCGCCCCGCTGGATCAAGCCGCTCCTCGCCGAGGCCGCGGCCTGCAAGACCAAACTGCCCTGGGAACGTGGCTTGCGCCGTGCGGCCTTTGTCGTCCGCCGCACCGCAACCGCGACTGCCACCGCGTCAGCCACCGCGTCAGCCACCGGCGCACCGCGGATCGCCCGGAGCGCCTGACTGTTTCCGACTGCCTCTGACTGTCTCTGACTGGCCCGCGCTGGCGCGAACTGGCCCGCGCTGGCGCGAACTGGCCCGCGCTGGCGCGCACTGGCCCTCGCTGGCCGCGCTGAGGGCGCGCTGAGGGCGCGCGGCGGCCTCGCCTCTCTTGCCCAGTCTGTCCGCGGCGCAGGCGCAGGGCCGCCCGCACCGCAATCGCATGGCGATTCTACCCGCTTGTCCGGCTTGCGGCAGCCCGCCTCCGCAGAATGTGGCAGGCTCTGGCAGGTTGCGTGGACAATGGCGCCGCGGCCTGCCCTATTGTTGCAGCGCACCTGCGGTTGATCGCAAGAGCTTTGACAGCCCTGACCGAATTGCGACACATTTGGATCAACGAAACGTTCCTCAGATGTTGTCGGTGGGGGCCGGCAGATGTTGTGACAACCGCAAGGTGATCGCATGTCCAAGACCCCCTCCGTCGCTGCCGGCCTCGCAGCGCACGACGCGTTACCTCCGGTCCGTATGGACCGGTTCACTCGGCCAGATGGGCGACCTCAGCGCATGATGCCTCTCATGCGCCGGGTCGAGGTCGCCCATCTGTCGCCGTCCGGCACCGATATCCGCGACTTTTCCCGTCTCGTGCCGGCCCTGCCCGCCTTTGAAGAAGCCTTTGCTGCCTTTGCGCGCGGCACGCTGATGTCCACCGACCGCGGCCTCGTCGCGGTCGAGGACCTGCTGCCGGGCGACAGGGTGCGCACCGTTGATGACGGGTTCCAGACCCTGCTGTGGCATGGGCGCACGATGATCGTGCCGCAGGCGCAGGGCCAGGACCCGGTGATGACCCGCCTCACCCGGATCGCCGCCGACGCGCTGGGGATCGCGCGGCCGATGACCGACCTGCTGCTGGGACCGCGCGCGCGGCTCGTGCATCGCGCCCCGGGCATCCGCAAGCTGACCGGTGCCGACCTCGCGCTGGTGCCGGCGCGCGATTTCGTGGATGGCATCAACCTGATCGGCCTGACCCCGGTGGCCCCGACGCCGGTGTGCCACCTCGGCTTTGCCCGCCACCACCGTCTGGTCGCCAATGGCGTCGAGGTCGAAAGCTTCCATCCCGGCCCGATGCACGCTCTGGGCCTGCGGGGCGATCTGCTCGACCTCTACATGTCGTGCTTTCCGCATATCGCGGGGCCTGACGCCTTTGGCGCCGCGATCCTGCCGCGCCTCAGGATGGCCGATCTCGACCTCTTCGACGTGGCCTAGGGCTCACGCTTCAGCCGGTCCTCGAGCACGTCAAAGGGCACGCCCGGTTCGTCCTTGGCGCCGCGAATCACCAGCGAGGTCTTGACGCTGGCCACATTGGGCGCCGCGGTGAGATGCTCGGTGAGGAAGTTCTGGAAGGTCCGCAGGTCGGGCGCCACACATTTGAGGATGAAATCCACCTCGCCGTTGAGCATGTGGCACTCGCGCACCAGCGGCCAGCCGATGCAGAGCGCCTCGAAGGCGGTCAGGTCGGCCTCGGCCTGCGACATCAGCCGCACCATGGCAAAGACCTGCACCTCGAACCCCATTTCGCGCGGGTCGATATCGGCATGATAGCCGCGGATATAGCCCTGCTCCTCGAGCGTGCGGACGCGGCGCAGGCAGGGCGGCGCCGAGATGCCGACGCGCTTGGCCAGTTCGACATTGGTCATGCGACCATCGGCCTGCAACTCGGCCAGGATCATCCGGTCAATGTCGTCAAGTTTCGATCCGGGCATAGGCACTCCGTCGGCAGGCTTGGGCGTGGATTGGTGTTGAATTGGCAAACACTACGCGAAGTCGGCATCAGGCGCAATATTCTTTCCTGATTGCGCAACTTCCTTAACCGGTTTGCGCGTCATGTCCACCCGTTCGCGCAGGGTTTCAACTGCGCGCGCCAGTGCCTATATCCGGGATATCAGATTGCATGAAGGGCTGCCGCCATGTCCACCACCCGCCATACCCGCCTTCTCATCATCGGCTCTGGCCCGGCGGGATATACCGCCGCCGTCTATGCCAGCCGCGCGATGCTGTCCCCGATCCTCGTGCAGGGGATCGAGCCCGGCGGGCAGCTCACCACCACCACCGAGGTCGAGAACTGGCCCGGCGACACCGAGGTGCAGGGCCCCGACCTGATGGTGCGGATGGAGGGGCACGCCCGTGCGATGGGGACCGAGATCGTCAGCGACATCATCACATCGCTCGACGTCACGCAGCGCCCCTTTACCGCCAAGGGCGACAGCGGCACCACCTATACCTGCGACGCCGTGATCCTCGCCACCGGCGCGCGGGCGAAATGGCTGGGCCTGCCGTCTGAGGACAAGTTCAAGGGCTTTGGCGTGTCGGCCTGCGCGACCTGCGACGGGTTCTTCTATCGCGGCGCCGAGATCGTCGTCGTGGGCGGCGGCAATACGGCCGTCGAAGAAGCGCTGTTCTTGACCAATTTCGCGTCAAAGGTCACGCTGATCCACCGCCGCGACACGCTGCGCGCCGAAAAGATCATGCAGGACCGGTTGTTGAAGCATCCCAAGATCGTGCCGCTCTGGCATCACGAAATCGCCGAGGTCATCGGCACAGAAAACCCGCAGGGCGTCGAGGCCGTGCGCGCGCGCGACGTGCGCAGCGGCGCGATCACCGAGATCCCCTGCAAGGGCGTGTTCGTCGCCATCGGCCATGCGCCCGCGTCCGAACTGGTGGCGGATGTGCTCGAAACCCATCACGGCGGCTATGTGAAGGTCGAGCCGGGCACCACCCGCACCTCGATCCCCGGCGTCTTTGCGGCGGGCGATCTCACCGACCATGTCTATCGGCAGGCGGTCACGAGTGCCGGCATGGGCTGCATGGCGGCGCTGGACGCAGAGCGGTTCCTGGCCGCGCAGGAGGTCAACCTGCAGGCGGCCGAATAGCGTCATCGGCGCCGACCGTTGTAGAAGCGTTACGCAATCACGGCATGGCTGGCCCCTTTCGATGGGCCGCCATGGCATTTTGCTTGAATCGGGTCGCGATCGTGGTCTAGGCGCAGTCATATCCCAGTCTCGTGTCCCAGTCTCGGGTCCCAGTCTCGGGTCCCAGTCTCGGGCCAAATTTTGCGCCCCGCCGAAAGTCAGAACACCATGGCCTTGCCCCTCGCCCCCATTCCGGAACTCTATGTCAGCTACGACAGCGCGCAAAAGCTCAAGGTCGAGGCGGGCAACCTCGTCAGTCACGACCTGACCCCGCGCCAGATCTGCGATCTGGAACTGTTGATGAACGGCGGTTTCCACCCGCTCAAGGGGTTCCTGACCGAGGCCGATTATGACAGCGTCGTCACCACGATGCGCACCGCCGACGGCACGCTCTGGCCGATGCCGGTGACGCTCGACGTGACCGAGGAGTTTGCCGCCAAGGTCGAGCCTGGGCAGGACATCGCCCTGCGCGACCAGGAGGGTGTGATCCTCGCCACCATGACAATCACCGACAAATGGCTGCCCAACAAGGCGCGCGAGGCCGCGATGGTCTTTGGCGCCGATGACATCGCGCATCCGGCGGTCAACTACCTGCACCACAAGGCGGGCAAGGTCTATCTGGGCGGGCCCGTCACCGGCATCCAGCAGCCGGTGCATTACGACTTCAAGGGGCGCCGCGACACGCCCAACGAATTGCGCGCCTATTTCCGCAAGATGGGCTGGAACCGCATCGTCGCCTTCCAGACCCGCAACCCGCTGCACCGCGCGCATCAGGAACTGACCTTTCGCGCCGCGCGCGAGGCGCAGGCGAACCTGCTGATCCACCCTGTCGTCGGCATGACCAAGCCCGGCGATGTGGACCATTTCACACGGGTGCGCTGCTATGAGGCGGTGCTCGACAAATACCCGTCATCGACCACGCATCTGAGCCTGCTGAACCTCGCCATGCGCATGGGCGGCCCGCGCGAGGCGCTGTGGCATGCGATCATCCGCAAGAACCACGGGCTGACGCATTTCATCGTCGGCCGCGACCATGCCGGTCCGGGCAAGAACTCTGCCGGTCAGGACTTCTATGACCCCTATGCCGCGCAGGAGATGGTCCGCGCGCATGAGGCCGAAATCGGGATCGAGATGGTCGATTTCAAGCAGATGGTCTATGTGCAGGAAAAGGCACAGTATTTCCCGATTGACGAAGTGCCTGCGGGTGCGACTGTGCTCGATATCTCCGGCACCGAACTGCGCCGCCGCCTGCGCGAAGGCATCGACATCCCCGACTGGTTCTCCTTCCCCGAGGTCGTCACACAACTGCGCCGCACCTCGCCCGAGCGGTCCAAGCAGGGCTTTACCGTGTTCTTCACCGGCTTTTCCGGGTCCGGCAAATCCACCATCGCCAATGCGCTGATGGTCAAGCTGATGGAGATGGGCGGCCGCCCGGTGACGCTGCTCGACGGTGATCTGGTGCGCAAGAACCTGTCGTCGGAACTGGGCTTTTCCAAGGAACACCGCGACCTCAACATCCGCCGCATCGGCTATGTCGCGTCAGAAATCACCAAGAACGGCGGCATCGCGATCTGCGCGCCGATCGCGCCCTATGCGGCCACGCGCCGCGCCGTGCGCGAGGATGTGGAGCAGTTCGGCGCCTTTATCGAGGTGCATGTGGCGACCAGCATCGAGGAATGCGAACGCCGCGACCGCAAGGGGCTCTACAAGCTCGCGCGCGAAGGCAAGATCAAGGAATTCACTGGTATTTCAGACCCCTATGACGTGCCCGAGAGCCCCGAACTGCGGCTCGACACCGAACAGGTGCTGGTCGATCACTGCGCGCATCAGGTGATCCTGAAGCTCGAGAGCATGGGCCTCATCAAGGCCTGAACGGGCCCGACCACAGGCAGTGCCGCCCCCTCTGCGGGCGGCGCTGGCGCATTTACCCAGACCTAACCCGAATCGTCCATCATGCCTCATCAGCATCATGGGACGGGCAGGATCATGGCGGACAGCAGCAGTTGGGCCTGGGTGAGCGATACGCTCTGGCCCGGCTTTGACCCCAACAATCAGGACAATCTGGGGACAAACGGCAATGGTTTGCCGGTCAATCCGAACGGCTACAAGAACGTCACCTGGGTCGATGGCAACGACGACGGGCTCATCATCGATGCCGACACCGACGACAATTCCCCCGGCACCGTCGATGGGGTCAAGATCAACGGTCAGGTGAGGACAGTGGCGGAAATCGGCTGCTATGACGGCACCAACCTGATGGTCGATGGCAGCACGGTGACCGTGACCATGCCGGTCTGGCTGTTCACCGACGGCACCTGGATGGCGAGGATCAACGACGCTGACATCCCCATGGGCAAACACTACAGCCAGGTCACGTCGATCACGCTCGGCAATTTTGTCGGGGTCGATTATGACGGCACCTGGACGTCGAACCGCGTGCAGTCCTTTGTCTGCTTTGTCGCGGGCACATTGATCGACACCGCCACCGGCCCCCGCCCGGTCGAGATGCTGCGCGCGGGCGACGCGGTCCGCACCGCCGATGACGGGTTGCAACCGCTGGTCTGGGTCGGGCAGCGCCGCGTGGCGGGCATGGGCGCAATGGCACCGGTGCGTTTTGCCGCCGGCGCCATCGGCAACAGGCGCGCCCTTTTGGTGTCGCCGCAGCACCGGATGCTGGTGGGCGGTTGGCGGGCGCAGATGCTGTTCGGCAGCGACGAGGTTCTGGTGCCCGCGCGCGCGCTGATCAATGACCACAACGTGCGCCGCTGGCCACAAGACCATGTCACCTATGTCCACATCCTCTTTGCCCGTCACCAGATCGTCTTTTCCGAAGGCGCCCCTTCGGAAAGCTTTCACCCCGGCGCCACCGCCATGGATGCGCTGGGTGCGGCGACGCGCAGCGAAATCCTCTCGCTGTTTCCACAGCTTGCAAATGCCGCCGCGGGTTATGGCCCCGCGGCCCGGCCGGCCCTGCGGCCGTGGGAGGGACGGCTTTTGCGGGCGCCTGTCGGGCGGATGCGATCAGTGCCGTGACTGCGCGCGCAGCATCCGCCACATCAGCCCGTCGCCCAGCACATAGTGGTGAAACAACGCCGCCACCGCGTGCAGACCGGCCAGCAGCATGATCAGATTCGCCGCGATTTCATGCGCGTCTCCCGCGACACCGATGCCGGCATACCAGGCGAGCACGCCGAAAACCGGCATGGCGATCATCAGCACATAGAGCGCGACATGGACAAGATGGCCCGCACGGCGCAAGAGCTCGGGGTCGCCCGCGGGGGCCTCCGGCACACCGAGGATCAACCGCACCCCCAGCCGCAGCGCCACAAGCACCAGAACCGCAAGTCCGAGCCAGACATGCATCATGGCCGGAAACAGACCGACCTCGCCGCCCTGCAGATGGGTGCGCAGCGCGCGGCCCATATCATCGCCCAGCAGATAATTCGCGGCAATCACCACAGCGATAGCCCAGTGCAACGCGATCTGCACCCGTCTGTAACCCACTGTTCCAGGCATCCTGTCTCCGTCTGGGCCGGCGAGACCCGTTTCACTCAAGCGACCGCAAAGTCCGGTCCCGGTATGTCAAACGCAGCGGCGGCCGATATCCGTTGCGCGGTTGTGGAACGTCCCGGGGGTGTCCTGCCCCGGTCAGTGAACCGTGACAGGCCGCATGTCGTGCTGCCGCGCCAGTGCAAAGGCCAGCGCCCTGTCCGCGACCAGTGCCAGTTGCTGCCCCTCCGCGTCATGCACGGCAAAGAGAACCTCACGTTCCCCCGCCTGCGCGCGCAGTTTATCGGGCAGCGACGCCACGGGAACCGATTTCACATAGACGACCTTGTCGCCGAACTTTCCCAGATCAAAGGTCGTATTCACCTGTCCGCCCCTTTCCTGATACGAATGGTCTGCACGATGTTTTCGGGCAAGGCGCGGGTCAGATCGACGTGCAAGAGGCCGTTTTCCATCGACGCTTCTCCGACATCGACCCCATCCGCCAGCACGAATGACCGCTGAAACTGTCGCGCGGCGATCCCCCGGTGGAGAAAGACGCGCCCTTCGCCATCATCGGTCTGCCGCCCCCGTATGACCAGTTGATTGTCCTCGACCGTGATCGCGAGGTCACCCTCCTGAAAGCCCGCAACGGCAAGCGTGATGCGGTAGGACCGGTCCGAGGTCTGTTCGATATTATACGGCGGATATCCGTCATTGCCGGTTTTTGCCGTCCGCTCGACCAGCCGCTCAAGCTGGTCAAAGCCCAGAAGAAACGGGTGCGTCCCCAGGGTCAGTTTCGTCATGCGACACGTCCTTGCACAAGCGACAGTCAGGCGCGGCCCCGCCGGTTGCGGCGACCACGTCGGAAATATGGGGGCCAGAGCCGCGGCGCGCAAGTGGGGGGCTAGGCGAGAGGGGTCAAGCTGACTATCCTGCGCGCAAGCCCGGCGCCCGCGATGGCGCGGCAAAAGGACATGCGATGAATATCTCGGCCAAGCTCGAACAGATCGAGGTCATGCGGATCAAGCTCGCCGTGCTCAAGCGCGAGCATCGCGACCTCGATGAGGCGATCCACGCGCTGCAGGACCGCGGGTCGTCGGACATGCTCACCATCAAGCGGCTGAAAAAGCAGAAACTCGCGCTCAAGGACCAGATCAGGCAACTCGAGGACCGGATCCTGCCCGACATCATCGCCTGATCCGCCCATGACGGCCTCTGGCGCGTGCACTGGCAGGCGCGCAGACGGGCAGGCGCGCAGACGGGCAGGCGCGCAGACGGGCAGACGGGCAGACACGGGCATACCTGCTACGCCCACAGCCCGACGGCAAGCCCGCTTGCCCCCGCCCCCGCCCCCGCTATAGTGCCGCTTCCTCTTTCACGGCACAGGGTCCTGACATGGCGGACATCAAGGTGGGCATCATCATGGGCAGCCAGTCCGACTGGGCCACGATGCGCGAGGCGGCGCAGATGCTCGATGCGCTCGCGGTCGCCCATGAGGCCCGGATCGTCAGCGCCCACCGCACCCCCGACCGGCTGTGGGACTATGGCAAGACCGCCGTGGACCGCGGCCTGCAGGTGATCATCGCGGGCGCGGGCGGCGCGGCGCATCTGCCCGGCATGATGGCGTCCAAGACGCGGCTGCCGGTGATCGGTGTGCCGGTGCAGACAAAGGCTTTGGCTGGGGTCGATTCGCTCTATTCCATCCTGCAGATGCCGCGCGGCTTTCCGGTCGCCACGATGGCGATCGGGGCCACCGGGGCGGCCAATGCCGGGCTGATGGCGGCGGGCATCCTGGCGTTGCAGGATGCCGCCCTCGCTGCCCGGCTCGATGCCTGGCGCGCGGCCCTCTCCGCCTCGATCCCGGACGAGCCGCGCGATGACTGAGGCGCTCGCACCGGGGAGCCACATCGGCATTCTTGGCGGCGGGCAACTCGCGCGGATGCTCTGCGTCGCGGCGAGCCGCCTGGGCCTGCGCTGCCACATCTTCGACCCCGCGCCGGATGCGCCGGCCGGCGATGTCGCCCATAGCCTCACGACCGCCGCCTTTGACGATGTCGAAGCACTGACCGCATTCGCCGCAAGCGTCGATGTCATCACCTACGAATTCGAGAATATTCCCGCCGCCACGCTCGACCTGCTCGAGCCGCTGCGCCCGGTCCGCCCGAACCGCCGCGCGCTCGCCATCTCGCAGGACCGCCTCCCGGAAAAGTCATTCCTGCGCGATCTCGGTCTTGCCACGGCCCCCTATGCGCCCGTGGACGGCCCCGCCGACCTCGCCTCTGCCATGACCGTCACCGGCCTTCCCGCGATCCTCAAGACCCGCCGGCTGGGCTATGACGGCAAGGGACAGGCGCGCATCATGACGGTCAGCGATGCCGACACCGCGATTGCGGCGCTGGCCGGCGCGCCTGCGCTTCTCGAAGGGTTTGTGTCCTTCAGCCACGAGGTCTCGATCATCGGCGCGCGCGGGCTGGACGGGTCCGTCGCCTGCTACGACCCCGGCGAGAATGTGCATGAGGACGGCATCCTGCGCACCACCACCGTGCCGGCCCGGCTCAGTGCCAGTCAGCGCAGCGACGCGGTGCTGATCGCCGCGCGGATCCTGACCGCGCTCGACTACGTGGGCGTGATCGGGGTCGAGCTTTTCGTGACACCGCAAGGGCTTGTCGTCAACGAGATCGCCCCGCGCGTGCACAACTCGGGCCATTGGACGCAGAACGGCTGCACCATCTGCCAGTTCGAACAGCATATCCGCGCGGTTGCCGGCTGGCCGCTCGGCGATGGCGCGCGCCACAGCAATGTCGTGATGGAAAACCTGATCGGCGCCGACATCGACCGCGTGCCGGCCCTTGCGAAGGGCGGCGCTGCACTGCACCTCTATGGCAAGGGCGCGGCCCGCCCCGGCCGCAAGATGGGCCACCTCAACCGCATCACCGGCCCGGCCTGAGACCCACCTTGCGGCTTCCTTGCGCCATTGATACGCGCGGCCCGACAGCCCGGCCGGGTGCGTTGTCAGTCAGAGGCGGGCAGCACATTGTCCATGATGACGCCAGTCAGCGACAGCCCCCGGTCAAACTGCCCGTCGCGCAGAAAGGCCAGCACCTGCGCCATCACGAGCGGATTGTTCATCATGAAGGTGTGGCTCACCGGCAGCGTGAGATGGTCGGTCATCCCTTCAAGCCGGGTGGAGGCGACCGAGACCTTGCCGTCATCCTCGCCGTCGATCAGCGCCGAATAGATCGGGTTGAGGCTCGCATTCCCCGCGATGATCCCGACCTCATAGGACGGCAGGTCGAGTTGGTTGGGAACGGAGTCGGCATCAGTGCCGATCTGCAATCCGGCCGGCCCGTTGATCCACTCAAAGACCTCGAAATCGCCAAAGATATCAACGATCTCTGATCCACCATTGGGCGGGCCCAGCATCACGACGCGCCCCATGACTGCGGGCCGGTTGTCCGCCAGCCAGGCCCGCACGAGGATACCGCCCATCGAATGGGTGACAAAGCTCACCCGGCGCGGGCCACAGGCCGCGACATCCCGCGGCAAGGTTTCGCGCACAAGTTGCCCGATCGAGAATTCGGTCGAAGGATAACCGGCGTTCACAACCGCATAGCCCTCTGCCTCGAGGACCTGCTGCAACAGGGCAAAGGACAGTTCCGACCGGGCGAGACCATGCAGGAGCACGACGCATTCGTCTGCGCCGCGCCCCGTCTGTGACGCATCGGGCGCTGGCACGACCCGGGACACCTGCGCCACGGCAAACCCCGCCGCCAGAGCGGTGACCAGGACCAGGACCAGCAGAGACTTGCGATGCGTCATGAGGGAGGAATAAACCCTGTTTGTGTCAATTGACAGGTCAGCTCATCCTGACCCAGCGTCACACTCCAGCGTGCAGGGCCCCGCACCGGCTCTCCTTCACCGGCTCTCCTTCACCGGCTCCCGCACCGGCTCCCACCCGGGCCTCGCACCGGCTCCCACCCGGGCCTCGCTCGGGCCTCTTGTCAGCGCGCCGCGCCACCGCCATCCTGCGGCGATGACAGGTCCACAGCGCCCCCAGCCCCCCACGCCTCCGCGCCTTGCGGTCCGTGCCGTCATCCTGCGCGACGACCGCCTCCTGCTGGTGAATGCGTGGAAAGGCCGCACGCATCTGTGGTGCGCCCCCGGTGGCGGGGTCGAGGCCCATGCGAGCCTGCATGACAACCTTTGCCGTGAGGTGATGGAGGAAACCGGCCTGCGGATCACGGTGGGCGCGCCCTGCCTGGTGAACGAGTTTCACGACCCGGCCGGGACCTTCCATCAGGTCGATCTCTATTTCCGCTGCACATTGATTGCCGGCGACCCCGACGGCGACTGGCCCGACGGCGACTGGACAGACCCCGAAGGCATCGTCAGCCACCGTCGCTGGGTCACGCGGGCAGAGATGGCGGGGATGCTGGTCAAACCCGACAGCCTCGCGGCCGTCGCCTGGGGCGATGCGGATGCGCCGGGATATGATCCGCTCGAGCCGATCCTGCGCTAGCGCGCGACAGGCCACGGGGGCAAAGATCCTTCGTACGAAGGATCTTGCAAAAGTCTTCGTACGAAGACTTTTCCCCGCGCCATGCCGACCGGAGCGCGACAGGCCACGGGGGCAAAGATCCTTCGTACGAAGGATCTTGCAAAAGTCTTCGTACGAAGACTTTTTCCCGCACCGCCCTCTCCGGAGCGCTTGACCGGATCGCCACGAAAAAGGGGCGTCCCGCAGGACGCCCCCAAACTTCCACAGCGGGAAGGGGTGATTACATCATCCCGTCCATGCCGCCCATGCCGCCCATGCCGCCCATGCCGCCGCCGGCACCGCCAGCGGATTCCTTGGCCGGACGGTCAGCAACCATCGCCTCGGTCGTGATCAGCAGGCCGGCAACAGAGGCCGCATCCTCGAGCGCGGTGCGCACGACCTTGGCCGGGTCGATCACGCCGAACTTGAACATGTCGCCATATTCCTCGGTCTGCGCATTGAAGCCGAACGTCTTGTCGTTCGATTCCCGGACCTTGCCGGCCACCACGGCGCCATCGACGCCGGCGTTCTGCGCGATCTGGCGCAGCGGCGCTTCAAGCGCCTTGCGGACGATCGAAATGCCCGCGTCCTGGTCGCTGTTCGCGCCCTTGAGCCCGTCGAGCACCTTGCCTGCCTGCACCAGAGCCACGCCGCCACCGACGACGATCCCCTCCTGCACGGCCGCACGGGTCGCATTGAGCGCGTCATCGACGCGGTCCTTGCGCTCCTTGACTTCGATCTCGGTCATGCCGCCGACGCGGATGACAGCGACACCACCGGCGAGCTTGGCGACACGTTCCTGAAGCTTTTCACGGTCGTAATCCGAGGTGGTTTCCTCGATCTGGTTGCGGATCTGCGCCACGCGGGCTTCGATCTCGGCCTTCACGCCATGGCCGTCCACGACGGTGGTTTCGTCCTTGGTGATCGAGATGCGCTTGGCGGTGCCCAGCATGTCGATGGTGACCGACTCGAGCTTCATGCCCAGGTCTTCCGAGATCACCTGACCACCGGTCAGGATCGCGATGTCCTGCAGCATCGCCTTGCGGCGATCGCCAAAGCCGGGGGCCTTGACCGCCGCGATCTTGAGACCGCCGCGCAGCTTGTTCACGACCAGCGTGGCCAGCGCCTCGCCTTCGACATCCTCGGCGATGATCAGCAGGGGCTTGCCCGACTGGATCACGGCCTCGAGCAGCGGCACCATCGGCTGCAGCGACGACAGCTTCTTCTCGTGCAGCAGGATCAGCGCGTCTTCGAGCTCTGCGGTCATCTTGTCGGCATTGGTGACAAAATAGGGCGACAGGTAGCCGCGGTCGAACTGCATCCCTTCGACCACATCGGTCGAGGTCTCCAGACCCTTGTTTTCTTCGACGGTGATGACACCCTCGTTGCCGACCTTCTGCATCGCATCCGCAATCTGGCGGCCGATCTCGGCTTCACCATTGGCGGAAATCGTGCCGACCTGCGCCACTTCGGCGGTGTCGGACACGGGGCGCGACGCGGCGCGGATGGCTTCGACGACCTTGGCGGTCGCCATGTCGATGCCGCGCTTGAGGTCCATCGGGTTCATGCCCGCTGCGACCGACTTCATGCCCTCGATCACGATGGCCTGGGCCAGCACGGTCGCGGTGGTGGTGCCGTCGCCGGCTTCGTCATTGGTCCGGGAAGCGACTTCCTTGACCATCTGCGCGCCCATGTTCTCGAACTTGTCTTCCAGTTCGATTTCCTTGGCGACGGTCACGCCGTCCTTGGTGATGCGCGGCGCCCCGAAGGACTTGTCGATCACCACGTTGCGGCCTTTGGGGCCCAGGGTCACCTTGACCGCATTGGCCAGGATGTTCACGCCCTTGAGCATGCGGTTGCGGGCGTCGGTATCAAACCGTACGTCTTTGGCAGCCATGTTGTAGCTCCTTCAATATCTGATGTTCGGGGGACGGCTCAGGCAGCTTTGGCAGCGGCCTTGGCGTCGAGGATCCCGAGGATGTCCGATTCCTTCATGATCAGCAGCTCTTCGCCGTCGATCGTGACTTCGGTGCCCGACCATTTGCCGAACAGGATGGTATCGCCGGCCTTGACGGTCGGGGCGATCAGCTCGCCCGAGTCCTTGCGGGCACCGGGGCCGACCGAGATCACGAGACCTTCGGCGGGCTTTTCCTTCGCATTGTCGGGGATGATCAGACCACCCTTGGTCTTTTCTTCGCCCTGTACGCGGCGCACAAGCACCCGGTCGTGAAGCGGTGTAAACGCCATCTTTGCAGCTCCTCAGCTCAAAGTTCATCCATTGGACCCCGCCACGCGGGGCCGTTAGCACTCAGCTCAGGCGAGTGACAACGAGCGGTAGTTAGGCAATGCCGACAGGACTGTCAAGGATCCACCGTGGCAGCAGCGCCACAAAATCCGGGGCGAGGCCGGCCAATATCGGACCAGGCCGGAAAATCGCTTTGCCAATGGCGCGCAGCCCTGTAACCTGATCCTGTTCATAGCGAACGGAGGACGACATGCGACATAAAGGAACCCCCCACAGCGCCATCTGATGGCGCCGCATGCAGTCACGACGGCCCGCTTTTGGTGTGCCTTCCCCTCCTTCCCGCTTCAGGACAATCCCCATGCTTCCCACATTTCACGTGGTCGATCCGCGTATCGACCGTCATGCCCTGCCCGACACAACCGCGCTCGACCTGCCCCATGCGGGCCGCAGCCCACGCCGCAACCGGCCTGCAGCGCTGTGCCTCGCCCCTGCGCGCCCGACGGCAACCGGCGCCGGACTTGTGCCAACCGGTCGAACGGCGCCCCAAGGCGGCGGGTTTGGCCGGCTCTTTGCGCGGCTCTTGCGGCGCAAACCCGGTGACGGCACAGGCAATCTTGCCCCCGTCCGGTTGTGAACCGGTCGGGGGCACCTATACTCAGCGGCGAACAGCAGGAAAGGGACACCATGCTGCCGCGCGCCCTCGTCCTTGCCACAGCCCTGGCCGCCCTGCTGGCGGCGGCGCCAGCCCATGCGCTGTGCAGCGGGGCGACCCTGCTCGACAGGCTCACCCCGGCCCAAACAGCCGCGCTCGCCACCGCCACCGCGGCCACCCCCTTTGCCGAAGGGCGCCTCTGGCAGGCCCGGCGCGGCGACACCACACTCACGCTGATCGGCACGCTGCACCTGGCCGACCCCCGCCATCAGCCGCTGATCGAAACCGTGTCGCCCCTGATCGCCGCCGCCGACCTCGTGCTGCTTGAAATGACCCCGCAGGAAGAGGCCGCGATGCAGGCGGCGCTCGCCACCGACCCCTCGCTGATGTTCCGGACCGATGGCCCCACCCTGCCCGAACGGCTGGACGAGGCCACCTGGGCCGCCGTGGCCGAGGCCGCCCGCGCCCGCAACATCCCGCCTTTCATCGCCTCGCGGTTCCAGCCCTGGTTCCTGATGCTCACCTTTTCGGTGCCGCCCTGCGCCATGCCTGACATGATGTCCGGCGGGCCCGGCCTCGACCAGTTGCTGATGCGCGAGGCCGAAGCGGCCGGCGTGCCGATGGCCGCACTCGAACCCTGGGACACGATCTTTGAACTCTTCGCGCAAAGCGACATCGACAGCCAGATCGCGTTGCTGCACCTGACCCTGCTCGACCCTGACCTGCAAAGCGAGATGCTTGTCGCCATGCGCGACAGCTATTTCGCCGGCCGCATCGCCGAAACCTGGGAGTTGTCCCGCCTGTCGCTGAATTTCCTGCCTGATCTCTCCGCCGCCGAAGGCGCCGCCCTTTTCGCCCTGACCGAAGAGGCGCTCCTGACCACCCGCAACGCCGCCTGGATCAGGGTAATCGACACCGCCGCCGCCGCGCATGACAGCATCGTCCTCGCCGCCGGTGCCGCCCATCTGCCCGGGCAACAGGGCCTGCTGACGCTCCTGCAGTCGGACGGCTGGTCCATCACCCGGCTCGACTGACGCGCCTTCCCCGGCTTCTCTGTGCCCCAAATACTCCCGCCGGAGGCTCCGCACCACCCGTCCGCAGCCCGCGTTCGGCGTGGCGTGACAACCCCGTCCCGCCCCCCTATAAGGCGCGCAACGCGAACCCTCCCAAGGACGACAGCACCATGACCACCCTCGTTTTCGGCCACAAATCCCCCGATACCGATTCCACCGGCTCTGCCATCGTCTGGGCCTGGTATCTCGACCATATGGGCACCAAGGCCGAGGCGCGGCTGCTGGGCACGCCCAATACAGAGGCCGCCTTTGTCGCCAAACACTGGGGGTTTGAGCTGCCGCCGCTGCTGGGCGATCTGGCCGCAGGGCAAAAGGTCGTCATCGTCGATACCAACAACCCGGCCGAACTGCCCGAGACCATCAACGCCGCCGACATCACCGCGATCATCGACCACCACAAGCTCGTGGGCGGGCTCGAGACCGCAGGTCCGATCGACATCACCATCCGCCCGCTCGCCTGCACCGCCACGCTGATGTATATGCTGATGGGCGCACATGGCGGCCATGCCCCCGATGGCATCAAGGGGCTGATGCTGTCCTGCATCATCTCGGACACCCTGGCCTTCCGCTCGCCCACCACCACCGACACCGACCGCCAGGTGGCAGAGCGGCTGGCCAGGGAACTGGGCGTCGATATCCCCACCCTGGCCGATGCGATGTTCGCCGCGAAATCCGACGTCAGCCGGTTCTCCGACGCGGAACTGCTGCGGATGGACAGCAAGGAATACACCGTGGAGGGCGTCGATTTCCGCGTCTCCGTGCTCGAAACCACGGCGCCGCAGGTGATCCTCGATCGCAAGGCCTCGCTGATGGCTTCCATGGAGGCTGTGGCGAAAGAGGATGGCGCCGACCAGGTGCTGCTCTTTGTGGTGGACATCATCCGCGAGGAAGCCACGATGCTGATCCCCAATGATCTGACCAGAACCGTGGCCGAGAAAAGCTTTGGCGCCACCGTGACCGGCGATACCGTGGTGCTGCCCGGGGTCATGAGCCGCAAGAAGCAGATCATCCCCGCGCTCAAGGTCTGAGCTTCAGAGAGGCCCGTCATGACCGAGATCATCTCGTCCTTTGCCGATATCTCGGACCGCTATGACGCGGCCTTTGTCGATCTGTGGGGCTGCATGCATAACGGCGTGGCGGCCTTTCCCGCCGCTGTCGGCGCGATGCAGGCCTTTCGCGCGCAGGGCGGCAAGGTGGTGCTGGTCACCAACGCGCCGCGCCCGCGCGGCCCGGTCGAGGCGCAGATCGCGGGCCTCGGCATCCCCGCCGACGCCTGGGACGTGATCGCGACCTCGGGCGACGCGACGCGCCTGGCGCTCTTTACCGGGGTGATCGGCTGCCATGTGCATTTCATCGGCGAGCCGCATGACCAGAGCTTTTTCGACCCGCTGCACATCATTGCCGACCCGGTGACGATCACGCAGGTCCCGCTCGAAGAGGCCACCGGCATCATCTGCACCGGCCCCGCCGACCCCATGGCCGACCCGGCCGTCTATCGCCCCCAGTTCCTCTATGCCAAGAACAAGGGGCTGAAACTGCTCTGCGCCAACCCCGATATCGTGGTGGACCGCGGGCACAGCCGCGAATGGTGCGCCGGCGCGCTGGCGCAGCTTTATACCGAGATGGGGGGCGAGAGCCTCTATTTCGGCAAGCCGCATCCGCCGATCTATGACCTCGCCCGCCGCCGGCTTGCCGCGCTGGGGGTCGAACCCGGCAACGCCCGCATCATCGCCATCGGCGACGGCATCCACACCGACATCCAGGGCGCGATGGGCGAGGATATCGACAGCCTGTTCATCTCCGGCGGGCTTGCGGCGGCGGAAACGGCCACGACCGATCAGCCCGAGCCGGGCGCGCTGGCAAGTTTTCTCGACCGCGCGATGCTCGCCCCGACCTTTGCCATCGGCTATCTGCGCTGACGTCTTTCTGCGCTTGCAAAGTAATTTTGTTTCGTTTATATGTCTCACAACGTTCTCTTTGTTGCGCGATGGATCACATATGTTGGACAATCAGCCCCGCGGCACGATCTGCATCGAGGATATCGAGATCGGCATGGTCCGCTCTGTCGCCAAGGTCATCACCGACCGCGACATCGCGCTCTTTGCCGAGGTCTCGACCGACCACAACCCCGTGCATCTGGATGAAGCCTATGCGCAGGACACCATATTCGGTGGCCGCATCGCGCATGGCATGCTGACGGCAGGGCTCGTGTCGGCCGTGATCGGCGAGCAGCTCCCCGGCCACGGCACTGTCTATCTGGGACAGTCGCTGCGCTTTCTCGCCCCCGTGCGGCCCGGCGACCTCGTCACGGCCGAGGTCGAGGTGACCGCCATCGACCACGCCAGACGCCGCGTGACGATGGACACGCGCTGCCTCGTCGCCGGCAAGAAGGTGCTGGCGGGCGAGGCGCTCGTCATGGCCCCCAGCCGCAAGTTCGACTGACCGCACCCGCGTGCCCCCCGCCCTTGCACCGCCCGGCAAGGGACGCTACCCAAGCGCCATGCGCATCATCCGTGACATCGCCTTTATCGACCCGGCCGACCGTGGCGCCGCCGTGGCCATCGGCAACTTTGACGGTGTGCATCTGGGCCACCGCGCGGTGATCGACCTCGCCCGTGCCGCCGCCGCGCAGAGCGGCGCGCCGCTGGGTATCCTCACCTTCGAGCCGCATCCGCGCGCCTATTTCGTCCCCGGTGCGCCCCCCTTCCGGCTGATGGACGCCGCCGCCCGCGCGCATCGTCTTGAAAAGCTCGATGTTGAAAAACTGTATGAACTGCCCTTCAACGCTGCCCTGGCGAGCCTTTCTGCGCAGGAATTTGCAAGTGACGTGATCGTCCGCGCGCTGGGTCTGCGCCACGTCGTGGTCGGAGAGGACTTCTGCTTTGGCAAGGGGCGCCGCGGCACGGCCGCCGACCTCGCCGCCTTTGGCGCGCAGATGGGCTTTGGCGTCACCATCGCGCCGATGGTCGATCTGGGCGCAGGCGAAGTGTCCTCGACCGCGATCCGCGCGGCGCTCACAGACGGTCGCCCCCGCGACGCCGCCGCCATGCTGGGCCATTGGCACCGGATCGAAGGCCCGGTGATCCGCGGCGACCAGCGCGGCCGCGACCTCGGCTATCCCACCGCCAACATGTCGATCGCCGGCCTTCACCCACCCCGTTTCGGCGTCTATGCGGTCAAGGCCGATGTCCTCGACGGCCCCCATGCCGGCAGCTACGACGGCGCCGCCTCGATCGGGGTGCGGCCGATGTTCGGCATCAACCAGCCCAATTGCGAGACCTACCTCTTTGATTTCAATGGCGACCTTTACGGTGCCACGCTCTCGGTCGCGCTGGTGGAGTATCTGCGCCCCGAGGCGCGGTTCGACAGCCTGCCCGCCCTCATCACCCAGATGGACGCCGATTGCGCCCGCGCCCGCGAGATCCTGCCCCATGTCTGACGACCCGATCGACCGCGGCGGCCTGCGCCGCCGCTTCTGGGAAACCGAGCCGCTGGAAAAGCTCACCCCCCAGGAATGGGAGGCGCTGTGCGACGGCTGCGGCAAATGCTGCCTCAACAAGCTCGAGGATGAGGATACCGGCGAAGTCGTGCTGACCCGCGTCGCCTGCCGCCTGCTCGACGACCAGACCTGCCGCTGCGCGCAATACCCGATCCGCCATCAGTTCGTGCCGGAATGCATCGTGCTGACGCCCAAGACCATCGCCCGGAACCACTACTGGCTGCCCAAGACCTGCGCCTACAAACTGCGCTACGAAGGCCGCCCGCTCTACCCCTGGCACCCGCTCAACAGCGGCACGGCCCAGTCCGTGCATGACGCGGGCATGTCGGTGCAGGGCCTCACCATCCCCGAATTCGAGGTGGATGAGGACAGTTGGGACGAGCATATCATCGAGGAGCCGCTCTGAATGTTTTTCGCCTCCGACAATGCCGGCCCCGTGCACCCTGCGGTGATCGAGGCCCTCGCCGCCGCCAATAGGGGCTATGCCAGCGCCTATGGCACGGATGCGCTGATGGACGGCGTGCGCGCCCGCATCCGCGAGATCTTCGAGGCGCCCGAGGCGGCGGTCTATCTGGTCGCGACCGGCACCGCGGCCAATTCCCTGCTGCTCGCCACCCTGTCAAAGCCCTGGGAGACGATCTTTTGCACGCCAATGGCGCATATCCACGAGGATGAGTGCAACGCACCCGAGTTCTATTCGGGCGCAAAACTCACCCTCGTGCCCGCCACCGACGCCAAACTCACCCCCACCGCCCTGCACGCGGCGATCGCGGCCGAACAGTCGCGCGGCGTGCACGGGCCGCAGCGCGGGCCGGTGTCGCTCACACAGGCGACCGAAAAGGGCACGCTCTACACGCTGGACGAGATCGCGGCGCTCACAGCCACCGCCCGCGATTTCGGCATCAGAACCCATATGGACGGCGCGCGCTTCGCCAATGCACTGGTCAGCCTCGGCTGCACCCCCGCAGAGATGACCTGGCGCGCGGGCATCGATGCGCTCAGCTTTGGCGGGACCAAGAACGGGCTGATGGGCGTCGAGGCGGCGGTGATCTTTGACCCCGCGCTGGCCTGGGAGTTCGAACTGCGCCGCAAACGCGGCGCGCATCTGTTCTCCAAACACCGCTATCTCTCGGCCCAGATGCAGGCCTATCTGGCCGATGACCTCTGGCTCGACCTCGCCGCGCGCGCCAATGCCAACCTCGCGCATCTGGTGGCAGGCCTGCGCGCCCTGCCCGACTGCACCCTCGCCTGGGAGCCCGCCGCCAACCTCGTCTTTGCCCGCCTGCCCCGCCGCCTGCACCAGCGCGTCCGCGCCGCCGGCGCCAGCTATTACGTCTGGGACGGCGACCCCGACCACGGCGACCCCGATGAACTGCTGCTCGCCCGTTTCGTCTGCGACTGGTCCCTGCCCCGGGCCGAGATCGACCGCTTCCTCAGCCTGCTGGCAGACTGACCCCCGGCTTCTCTGTGCCCCAAATACTCAACTCCACCCGCGCCGCCTGCGCGCGGTCCGGTCAGAGCGTACCCGCCAGATGCGCCTCCAGATCACCAAGCCGGTCCTGCCCCCAGAACCGCGCATCGTCATCGGTGATGAAGAACGGCGCGCCAAAGACGCCGCGCGCGACGGCCTCCTCCAGATTGGCGGCATAGGCCTCGGCCCCGGCAAGCAGCCCGCGGTCGGCCAGCGTCGGGTCGAACCCGGCGGCTGCGAGACAGTCACGGATCACCTCATCCTCGGCGATGTTGCGCTCTTGCGCCCAGACCGCCGCCGTTATCCCTGCCACCAGCCCGGCGAGGTCGCCCCCACCGGCCTTTTGCGCCGCGATGATGGCATAAGAAGACGGCGCGGGGTTCGTGGGCCAGAAGGCCGGGCGCAGGTTCAGCGGCAACCCGGCCTTTGTCGCCTGCCGGGCCATGTCCTGCGCACGGTAGTCCATCCGGCTCGGGTGCCGGTCCTTGGGCGCGGTGCCACCGGTGCGCGGGAACAGCGCCATGATGTCAAAGGGCTTGCAGGTCAGCGTCGCCCCATGCCGCGCCGCGATCTCGAAAGGCTGCCGCCCGGCAAGGTAGGTATAGGGCGAGATGGTTGCAAAGAAGTAATCGACATGCGGCATTTGTTCCCTCCTCGGACCTCAACATTGCCCCGACACTAGGCCAGACCGGCGCCCTGTGCTAGGCGGTGGCTACGTCACGAATCCGTTGCATCGCGCAACGTCGGACCCCTGCCAGAGGACCACCCCCATGAACGAACCCAAGCTCATTTCCGGCAATGCAAACCAGTCCCTGGCGCGCGCGGTCGCCCGACGCATGTCGCTGCATCGCGGGATGAGCGTGAGCCTTGTCGATGCACGCATCGAACGGTTCAATGATCAGGAAATCTTTGTCGAGGTGTTCGAGAACGTGCGCGGCGAGGATATGTTCATCATCCAGCCGACCTCGAACCCCGCCAATGACAACCTCATGGAACTGCTCATCATTGCCGACACGCTGCGGCGGTCCTCGGCCGGGCGCATCACGGCCGTGATCCCCTATTTCGGCTATGCCCGGCAGGACCGGCGCACCAAGGCGCGCACGCCGATCAGTGCGAAACTGGTGGCGAACCTGATCACCGAAGCCGGGATCGAGCGGGTTTTGACGCTCGACCTTCATGCCGCGCAGATCCAGGGGTTCTTCGACATTCCGGTGGACAATCTCTATGCCTCGCCGATCTTCTCGCTCGACATCCAGCACCATTTTGCCGGGCGCATGGACAGCCTGATGGTGGTCTCGCCCGACGTCGGCGGCGTGGCGCGCGCGCGCGATCTGGCGAAACGGATCAATGCGCCGCTCGCCATCGTGGACAAACGCCGCGAAAAGGCCGGTGAAGTGGCCGAGATGACGGTGATCGGCGATGTGACCGGCAAGACCTGCCTGCTGATCGACGACATCTGCGACACCGCCGGCACCCTGTGCAAGGCCGCCGAAGAGCTGATGAAGGCCGGTGCGGTCGAGGTGCACAGCTATATCACCCATGGCGTGCTGTCGGGGCCGGCGGTCGAGCGGATCTGCAATTCGGTGATGAAATCGCTGGTCATCACCGATTCGATCGAGCCGACCGCAGCGGTCAAGGCCGCGCGCAACATCCGCATCGTGCCGACCGCTCCGCTCTTTGCGCAGGCGATCCTGAACATCTGGCACGGCACCTCGGTGTCGTCGCTGTTCGACCCCGAAACACTGGGGCCGATCTATGAGGGCATGTATTCCGCCGCCTGAACCGCACCCTAGTCGAGCGACCAGATCTCCTCGTCCTCGACCGGGCCGATCGCCTGCCAGCGCACCCGCACCCGCGCGATCTTGCTGTCGCCCCAGGTGCGGAACAGGATGGCAAAGCCCTGCGCGGTGACATCCTCGGTGGTCACATCAGCCCGCGCATTGGCGATGTTCGACATGTCCCACATCGACAGACCGACAATGACGGAGGGCGCGTCCAGAAATGCGTCCGAGAACTGCACATGGGCACGTGTCTGGCGCGGGCCGTCGCCGGTCCACATCACGCCGTCATGTTCGAAATCCGAAAACAGGATGACATCACCCTGATCGATCCCGATCGCCCGGTGTCCAAGTCGCTTCATGTCGTCCGCAAGTCCGTCGTCGTCCCCGATGATCCACTATCACCGGATTGGGGCACAACTGCGAAAAGAAAACGAAAAAGAAAAAGGCCCCGCAAAAGCAGGGCCTTTTGCAAAATCTCCATGGGCCTCGCGTCAGACGCGGCCGGAAAGGCCGATCTGTTCGCCCATCGCGAGCATGTCGGCGAGCGTCTTGGCCGCGACATCGACCGAACCCGCCTCGGCGGCAGAGGCCGCCGCACGGGCTTCGGCCAGCATGCCGTCGAACAGCGCCTGGGTCACTTCACCCTTGGGCAGCGCCTGTTCGGCCAGCACCGACACGCTGGCGGCCGTGATCTCGGCAAAGCCGCCGGAGACGACATAATCATCCGTGCCGCCGGCATGGACCACGCGCAGCACACCGGGGCGCAGGGTGGTGATGGTCGGGGCATGATCGGCCATCGCCGTCATGTCCCCGTCCGCACCGGGGATCTGCACTTCGCGGGCCTGAACCGATGCCAGACGCCGTTCCGGCGATACGAGGTCGAACTGAACCGTGTCTGCCATCTATCCTCCTCAGGCCGCGGCTGCGGCCATGCGTTCGGCCTTGGCGACCACTTCCTTGATCCCGCCGACCATGTAGAAGGCGCCTTCGGGCAGGTGGTCGTATTCACCGGCCACAACCGCCTTGAACGAGGCGATGGTTTCATCCAGCGGCACCTGCACGCCGTCCGACCCGGTAAAGACCTTGGCGACGTCAAAGGGCTGCGACAGGAAGCGCTGGATCTTGCGGGCGCGCGCCACGGTCAGCTTGTCCTCTTCGCTCAGCTCGTCCATCCCGAGGATCGCGATGATGTCCTGCAAGGATTTGTAGCGCTGGAGGATCTGCTGCACGTCGGTCGCGACCTTGTAATGCTCTTCCCCCACCACGGCGGGGTCGAGCAGGCGCGAGGTCGAATCGAGCGGGTCCACGGCCGGGTAGATGCCGAGCTCCGAAATCGCGCGCGACAGCACCGTGGTGGCGTCGAGGTGCGCGAAGGAGGTTGCGGGCGCGGGGTCGGTGAGGTCGTCGGCGGGCACATAGATCGCCTGAACCGAGGTGATGGACCCGGCCTTGGTCGAGGTGATGCGTTCCTGCATCGAGCCCATGTCGGTCGCCAGCGTCGGCTGGTAGCCCACGGCCGAGGGGATACGCCCCAGCAGCGCCGACACTTCGGACCCGGCCTGGGTAAAGCGGAAGATGTTGTCCACAAAGAACAGCACGTCCGTGCCGGACTGGTCGCGGAACTGTTCGGCCATGGTCAGGCCGGACAGGGCGACGCGCATCCGGGCCCCCGGCGGCTCGTTCATCTGACCGTATACAAGGGCCACCTTGGATTTCGTCAGATCCTCGGCGTTGATGACGCCCGAGTCGATGAATTCGTGATAAAGGTCGTTGCCCTCACGGGTCCGCTCGCCCACACCGGCGAACACGGAATAGCCCGAGTGCACCTTGGCGATGTTGTTGATCAGCTCCTGGATGAGCACCGTCTTGCCCACACCGGCACCGCCGAAGAGGCCGATCTTGCCGCCCTTGGCATAGGGGGCGAGCAGGTCGATGACCTTGATCCCGGTGACAAGAACCTCGGACGCGGTGGACTGGTCGGCAAAGGCGGGGGCATCGGCGTGGATCGACCGGCGCTCCGCCGCATTGATCGGGCCTTTTTCGTCCACCGGTTCGCCGACCACGTTCATGATCCGGCCCAGCGTCGCGTCGCCCACCGGCACCATGATCGGGCCGTCGGTGTCGGTCACTTCCTGACCGCGCACGAGGCCCTCGGTCGCGTCCATGGCGATCGCGCGGACGGTGTTTTCGCCAAGGTGCTGCGCCACTTCGAGCGTCAGCGTCTTGCCATTGTTGTCGGTCGTCAGCGCGTTGAGGATCTGTGGCAGATCATCCCCGAACTGCACGTCCACGACGGCGCCAATCACCTGCGTGATCTTGCCTTTTGCGTGTGCCATTGCGTTTCTCCGGTTTCCTAGAGCGCTTCCGCGCCCGAAATAATCTCGATCAGTTCATTCGTGATCTTGGCCTGACGCGACCGGTTGAACACGATCGTCAGCCTGTCGATCATGTCGCCCGCGTTGCGCGTCGCGTTGTCCATCGCGCTCATCCGTGCGCCCTGTTCCGAGGCCGCGTTTTCCAGCAGTGCCGCAAAGACCTGCGTCGCCACGCCGCGCGGCAGCAGGTCGGCGAGGATCGCCTCTTCGCTGGGCTCGTAGTCATAGAGCGTTTCGGCCGCGCCGGTGTCCTCGAACTTGGCCGGGATCACCTGCTGCGCGGTCGGCACCTGGCTGATCACGCTTTCGAAGCGGCTGAAAAAGATCGTCGCCACGTCGAACTCGCCCGCGTCAAAACGGCCGAGCACGTCGCGCGCGACCTCTTGCGCATTGACGTAGCCGATCCGCTTGGCGCCGCTGAGGTCCACATGCGCGACAAAGCACTGGCCCCAGTCGCGCTTGAGCGCCTCGCGCCCCTTCTTGCCCACGGTCAGGATCTTGACCGTCTTGCCCTGGCGCACCAGCGTTTCGGCATGGCTGCGCGCCAGCTTGGCGATGGAAGAGTTGAAGCCGCCGCAAAGCCCGCGTTCGGCCGTCATCACCACCAGCAGGTGCACCATGTCCTGCCCGGTCCCCGCCAGAAGGCGCGGGGCCGAGGCCGACCCGCCCGCCGCGGAGGCAAGCGAGGCCATCACGGCGTTGAACCGTTCGGTGTAGGGACGCGCCTGTTCGGCGGCGTCCTGCGCACGGCGCAGCTTTGCGGCTGCGACCATCTGCATCGCCTTGGTGATCTTGCGGGTCGATTTGACCGACGCGATCCGGTTCTTCAGGTCCTTAAGACTTGCCATTGGCCCGTCTCCCTATCTTGACGGCTCAGGCAAAATCTTTGGCGAAGGCGTCCAGCGCGGCGCGGATACGGGTCTCGGCCTCGCCTTTGATCTTGGGGTCTTCCCTGGTGATATACTCGAGCAGGTCCGCGTGGTTGCCACGCAGATGCTTGAGCAGACCGGCCTCGAAGCGACCGACCGATTTCACATCGACCTTGTCGAGATAGCCCTGCGTGCCCGCAAAGATCACGCAGACGATTTCCGCGTTGGTGAGCGGCGAATACTGCGGCTGCTTCATCAGCTCGGTCAGGCGCGCACCCCGGTTCAGCAGCGCCTGCGTCGAGGCGTCGAGGTCAGAGCCGAACTGCGCAAAGGCCGCCATTTCGCGGTATTGGGCGAGCTCGAGCTTGACCGGGCCCGCGACCGACTTCATCGCGTTGGTCTGGGCAGAGGAGCCCACGCGCGACACCGACAGACCGGTGTTCACGGCGGGGCGGATGCCCTGGTAGAAGAGCTCGGTCTCGAGAAAGATCTGGCCGTCGGTGATCGAGATCACGTTGGTCGGGATAAAGGCCGACACGTCGCCGCCCTGCGTTTCGATGATCGGCAGCGCGGTCAGCGACCCGGCGCCATGATCCTCGTTGAGCTTGGCCGACCGTTCCAGCAGGCGGGAGTGGAGGTAGAACACGTCGCCCGGATAGGCTTCACGTCCGGGCGGGCGGCGCAGCAGCAGCGACATCTGGCGGTAGGACACGGCCTGCTTGGACAGGTCATCGTAGATGATGAGCGCATGGCGGCCGTTGTCGCGGAAATGTTCGGCCATCGCGGTCGCCGAATAGGGCGCGAGGAACTGCATCGGCGCGGGGTCCGACGCGGTGGCGGCGACGATGATCGTATAGGCGATCGCGCCGGTTTCCTCGAGCTTTTTCACAAGCTGGGCGACGGTGGAGCGCTTCTGGCCCACGGCGCAGTAGATGCAGTAGAGCTTCTTGCTCTCGTCATCGCCTGCGGCGTCGTTATAGGCCTTCTGGTTGAGGATCGTGTCGAGCGCCACGGCGGTCTTGCCGGTCTGGCGGTCGCCGATGATCAGCTCGCGCTGGCCGCGCCCGATCGGGATCATCGCGTCAACCGACTTGAGGCCGGTCGCCATCGGCTCGTGCACCGATTTGCGCGGGATGATGCCCGGCGCCTTGGTGTCGGCGATGCCGCGGGTGGTGGTCGCAATGGGGCCCTTGCCGTCGATCGGGTTGCCGAGGCCGTCCACGACCCGGCCCAGCAGCGCGTCGCCGGTCGGCACGCTCACGATGGACTTGGTGCGCTTGACGATGTCGCCTTCCTTGATGTCGCGGTCAGAGCCGAAGATCACGCAGCCGACGTTGTCGGTCTCGAGGTTCAGCGCCATCCCCTGAATGCCGCCCGGAAACTCCACCATCTCGCCGGCCTGGATATTGTCGAGGCCATGGACACGGGCAATACCGTCACCGACGGACAGCACGCGACCCACCTCGGCCACTTCGGCATCGAGGCCGAAGTTCTTGATCTGGTCCTTCAGGATCGCAGAGATTTCTGCAGCTTGGATCGCCATTATCCGACCTCTTTCATGGTGTTCTGGAGTGCCTGGAGCTTCGAGGCGATCGAGGTGTCGATCATCTTCGAGCCAATTTTCACGACAAGACCGCCAATGAGGCTTTCATCGACGGTCTGGATGATCTTCACGTCCTTGCCGGCCTGCGCCGAAAGGGTTTTCGCGAGCTTGTCGGCCTGTGTCTTGGTCAGCGCCTTGGCCGATGCGACCTCGGCCGTGACCTCGCCCTTTTCCGCCGCGATCATCGCGCGCAGCACGGTGATGAGCTGCGGCAGGACAAACAGGCGGCGCTTGGCCGCCATCAGGCCGAGCAGACTGGTGACATCCTTTGACAGGCCCATCTTGCCTGCGACCGCGGCAATCGCCGCCGCCTGATCGTCGCGCGTATAGAGCGGCGACGTGATCAGGTCACGCAGGTCGGCACTGCCGCGCAGCGCCGCGTCGAGCGCATCGACATCGGTTTCCAGAGAGGCCAGCGCCTTGCCGTCGTGGGCCAGGTCGAACATCGCCTTGGCATAGCGGCTGGCGATGCCGGTTGAAATCGAAGCTGGTTCGGACACGTCCACCCTTCCGATGTCTTGGCCCCGCGCCACCCGCAGCAGGGCGGGCACAAGAGCAGCCTGAAACGCCTCCGTGTGTATCACGGGGGCGTCAAATCACGGGCGATGTAGCAGAGGCTTTGGGGTGTCGCAACCGCCTTGCGACAGGTTTTGCGCCCCATTTGTCACCACACCGACAGGCATTCTGCCGCAGGTGCAACCCGTGGCCTTGTCTGCCTCTTTTTCTCCCTATCACAGCCTGTCGCGCGGCATGGGCGATTCTTTTGCGCCGCGTGTGGCGGGGCTGGGCAATCCGTCGAGAACACGCAGCGGGCGGCGCACCAGTTCGGGCAGGCCGGGCCGCGTCGGGGCGGCCACATGCTTGCTCACCTCGATCATCAGCACGCCGCCCGCGGCAAAGACCGGCAGGTGCCGCCCCACCGTTTCCAGCATACCGGCCGCCTTGCGCCAGATCCGCTGGTGCGAGGGCGGCTGGTAGAGCGCCGAGAGCGCCGTTTCGATGACAAAGCCGTGCCGGCGCAACTGCGCGTCAAGCTGGCCCATCGAATAGGGCCGCCCATAGCCAAAGGGCGTGGCATCGCGCCGCGACCAGAGCCCGGCGCGGTTGGGCACGATGAAGGCCGCCCGCCCGCCGGGGCCCAGCACACGCCAGCATTCCTCGAGCAGCGCCGTGGGGTTTTCCGAGGTCTCGAGCCCGTGCATCAGCACCAGCTTGTCCACGAAACCCGTCGCAAGCGGCCAGCGCGTCTCTTCGCACAGCACACTCACATTGGGCAGCCCCGCAGGCCATGCCATGACCCCCTGCGGCCCCGGCATCAGCCCGATCACGCGCCGCGCCTGCACCAGATAGGGCCGCAACAGCGGCACCGCAAAACCGAAGCCCGCCACCGTCTGCCCCTGCGCCTCGGGCCACAACTGCACCAGCCGGTCGCGGATCACCTTCTGCGCCGCACGGCCCAGCGGGCTGCGGTAGTAGAAGTTGCGCAGGTCTTGCACGTCCAGATGCATTTTCCGCCTTCGGCTTGCCATCGCCCTGCGGGCACCTCACCTTACATCAGCGACAGCGAGGGGAAAGTGCCATGCGGAAAAATCGACAGGTTCTGACGGTCCGTTGCCGGCAGGACAACTATGCCTATCTGCTGCCGCTCGACGATGGCACCTGCCTGCTGATCGACGCGCCCGAGGCCGCGCCCATCGTCTCGCGGCTGGCGGCCGAAGGGCTGCGGCTGCGCGCCATCCTGCTCACCCATCACCACGGCGACCATGTCGAGGGCGTGGAGGCCCTGCGCGCCCCGGGCGTCGAGGTGATCGGCGCGGCCGCCGACGCGCACCGCCTGCCGCCGCTCGACCGGGCTGTCGCGCCCGGCGAAGAGGTCGAGGTCGGCGGGCTCTCCCTGCGCGTCCTCGACGCGCCGGGGCACACCATCGGGCATGTCGCCTATCACGTCGCGGCCCGCAGCGCGCTCTTTTCCGGCGACAGCCTGATGGTGCACGGCTGCGGCCGCCTGTTCGAGGGCACGCCCGCGCAGATGCAGGCCAGCATCGCCGCGATGGACCGTCTGCCCGAGGATACCGCGATTTTCAGCGGCCATGACTATGCCGAGGCCAACCTCGCCTTTGCCGCCACCATGGCCCCCGACCCGGGCGCATTGGCCCGCCGCCACGCCGCGCTGGCGCTCTGCGCCGATGAGGGCTGGCCCACCACCGGCGTGACGCTGGCCGAGGACCGCGCGCTCAACCCCTATCTGCGGGTGCATTTGCCGCAGGTGCAGGCGGCGGTGGACATGCCCGGTGCCGAACCGGTCGCCGTTCTGGCCGAAATCCGGCGCCGCAAGGACCGGTTCTGAGGCCGGGCCACGATGCTGCGGCGCAAAACCGGGCAAATGCGAGTCCTTTGCGCAGCGCGCCGGACCTCGTGATCGGGTTTTTGAAAAATACTGCTTGAAGCGGCGCAGATAAAACCGATCTTTAACATCTAGAGGCCAGGGTCAGGACGGGGCGTTCTTCCCTCCCGACCCCCGATCAGAGGAGCACTGAACGTGCCGTCTTTTTCGACAACGCTTGAGCAGTCCATCCACGCGGCGCTGGCGCTGGCAAATGCACGCCGCCATGAACTCGCCACGCTCGAACACCTGTTGCTCGCCCTGATCGATGAACCCGATGCTGCCCGCGTCATGCGCGCCTGCTCGGTCGATCTGGACGAGTTGCGCAAGGCGCTCGAGGATTTCATCGAGGACGATCTGTCCACGCTCGTCACCGATGTGGACGGGTCCGAGGCCGTGCCGACCGCGGCCTTCCAGCGCGTGATCCAGCGCGCCGCGATCCATGTGCAGTCCTCCGGCCGGACCGAGGTCACCGGCGCCAATGTGCTCGTCGCGATCTTTGCCGAGCGCGAATCGAACGCCGCCTATTTCCTTCAGGAACAGGACATGACCCGCTATGACGCGGTCAATTTCATCGCGCATGGCGTGGCCAAGGATCCCGCCTTTGGCGAAAGCCGCCCGATCACCGGCGCCACATCCGACGATGACGAACCAAAGCCGACAGTGACGCCCGATGACAAGGACTCCGCACTGGCCAAATACTGCGTCGATCTGAACGCCAAGTCGCGCAAGGGCGACGTGGACCCGCTGATCGGCCGCGAAGGCGAGGTTGAACGCTGCATCCAGGTGCTCTGCCGCCGACGCAAGAACAACCCGCTGCTGGTGGGCGACCCCGGCGTGGGCAAGACCGCGATCGCCGAGGGGCTGGCCTACAAGATCGTCAACAATCAGGTGCCGGAGGTGCTCGCAGGGGCCACGATCTATTCGCTCGACATGGGCGCGCTGCTGGCCGGCACCCGCTATCGCGGCGATTTCGAAGAGCGGCTCAAGGCGGTGGTGACCGAGCTCGAGGATCACCCCGACGCGGTGCTTTTCATCGACGAGATCCACACCGTGATCGGCGCCGGGGCGACCTCGGGCGGGGCGATGGATGCCTCCAACCTGCTCAAGCCCGCGCTGCAGGGCGGCAAGCTGCGCTGCATGGGTTCGACCACCTACAAGGAGTTCCGCCAGCACTTCGAAAAGGACCGCGCGCTGTCGCGCCGGTTCCAGAAGATCGACGTGAACGAGCCGACGGTCGAGGATTCGATCAAGATCCTCAAGGGGTTGAAGCCCTATTTCGAGGATCACCACCATATCAAGTACACCGCCGACGCGATCCGCTCGGCGGTGGAACTCTCGGCGCGCTACATCAATGACCGCAAGCTGCCCGACAAGGCCATCGACGTGATCGACGAGGCCGGCGCGGCGCAGCACCTGATGCCCGACAGCAAGCGGCGCAAGACCATCGGGATCAAGGAGATCGAGGCCGTGGTGGCCAAGATCGCCCGGATCCCGCCCAAGAACGTGTCCAAGGACGATGCCGAGGTGCTCAAAGACCTCGAAGCCTCGCTGCGGCGCGTCGTCTTTGGCCAGGATCAGGCGATCATCGCGCTGTCCTCCGCGATCAAGCTCGCCCGCGCGGGCCTGCGCGAGCCGGAAAAGCCGATCGGCAACTACCTCTTTGCCGGGCCCACCGGCGTGGGCAAGACCGAGGTCGCCAAGCAGCTTGCCGATACGCTCGGCGTCGAACTGCTGCGTTTCGACATGTCGGAATACATGGAGAAACACGCCGTCAGCCGCCTGATCGGCGCGCCGCCGGGCTATGTCGGCTTTGACCAGGGCGGCATGCTCACCGATGGCGTCGATCAGCATCCGCATTGCGTGTTGCTGCTCGACGAGATCGAAAAGGCCCACCCGGATGTGTTCAACATCCTGTTGCAGGTGATGGACCATGGCAAGCTGACCGACCACAACGGCCGGGCGGTCGATTTCCGCAATGTGATCCTGATCATGACCTCCAACGCCGGCGCCGCCGAACAGGCGAAAGAGGCGATCGGCTTTGGCCGCGAGCGGCGCACGGGCGAGGATACCGCCGCCATCGAGCGGACCTTCACGCCCGAGTTCCGCAACCGCCTCGACGCGATCATCGCCTTCGCGCCGCTGCCCAAGGAGGTCATCATGCAGGTGGTCGAAAAGTTCGTCCTGCAACTCGAGGCGCAACTGATGGACCGCAACGTGCACATCGACCTGTCATCCTCTGCCGCCGCCTGGCTCGCCGACAAGGGCTATGACGACAAGATGGGCGCGCGTCCGCTGGGCCGCGTGATCCAGGAATACATCAAGAAACCGCTGGCCGAGGAACTGCTGTTCGGCAAGCTCACGAAAGGCGGCGTCGTCAAGGTTGGCGTCAAGGACGGCGCGCTGGACCTCACTTTCGAGGCGCCGCAAAACCCGCGCCTGACCGGCGACAGCCAGAAGCCGCCGCTGCTCACCGCCGAGTGATGCGCGCCGCGCTTGTTGCGCTCTGCATGGCCTGCGCCACCCCCGTGGTGGCGCAGGCGCCTCTTATGTCTTTGCCGGTTGATTGCACGCTGGGCGAAAGCTGCCATATCCAGCAATTCATGGACCGCGATCCGGGGCCTGGCGCTGCGGATTTTGCCTGCGGCACGCTGTCCTACGACGGGCACAACGGCACCGATTTCGCCTTGCCCTCGCTCGCCGCGCGCGCGGACGGTGTGGCGGTTCTTGCGGCGGCCGATGGTGTGGTGGCCGGTGTGCGCGACGGGATGCCCGACATCGTGCAAGGGGCGCCCGGCGCGCCGGATGTCGCGGGCCGCGAATGCGGCAATGGTGTCGTGATCCGCCACGCCGATGGCTACGAGACCCAATATTGCCACCTGGCGCGCGGGTCGGTTGCGGTGCAGGCGGGCGACAGCGTGACCACCGGGACAATCCTTGGCCTGGTCGGCCTGTCGGGGCAGACCGAGTTTCCGCATCTGCATCTGTCCGTCCGCCACAACGGAGAGGAGATCGACCCGTTCGACCCCGCCATGACCGCGGCCTGCAATGGCGCGCCGCAGGACACGCTCTGGCGCGATGCGCCGGCCTATACCGGCGGCGGGATTGTCGGATTGGGGTTTGCCACCGCAGTGCCCGATTTTGCCGCCGTCAAGGCCGGCACCGCAGCCGAAGCGCCCGCCCCCACCGCCCCCGCGCTGGTGCTTTGGGGCCATTTCTATGGTGGCCGGACGGGCGACAGCGTGCAGATCACCATCGACGGCCCGCAAGGCCGCATTCTCGACCACCGCGAAACGCTCGAGCGGACGCAAGCGCAGCTCTACCGTGCCGCCGGCCGCCGCATCCCCGCTGGTGGCTGGCCTGCGGGCGTCTATACGGGCAAAGTTCAACTGCTGCGCAACGACGCCATACTGGCCAACCGACAGATTTCATTCGAGATGTCCCCATCATGACCACCGACCCCACACGCCCCTCCGTTGCGATGGAACCGTCGCGCAACGTGCTGGGCGAACCGCTCTTGCCATGCTCGACGGACCCGATAACCGGCTATTTCCGCAACGGACAGTGCGACACCTGTGCGCAGGACCGCGGCAGCCATACGGTCTGCGCCATCATGACGGCCGAATTCCTCGCTTTTTCCAAATATATAGGGAATGACCTGTCAACGCCGCGACCTGAGTTCGGCTTTGCGGGCCTGCGCCCCGGAGACCATTGGTGCCTGTGTGCCAGCCGGTTCCTGCAAGCCCATGACGAAGGCTGCGCGCCGCAGGTGAGGCTCGCCGCGACGCATATCCGCGCGCTCGACATCGTGCCGCGCGCCGTGCTCGAGGCATGCGCGGTGTGATCCGGTCCTACTCTGCCGGGGCCGAACGGCGCTGGCCGTCCCGCGGGGCCTGAAGCGCTGGCGCCTGCGGCTCCATCAGATCGTCGATGAACAGGCTCAGAAGCTGCGACCGCCCGCTCACCCCGGCCTTGCGGTAGATTGCGTTGGTCTGGGCCTTGACCGTGCCTTCGCTGGTCGCGCGCAGGCGCGCGATATCCTGCAATGACAGCCCCTTGATCGCAAAGAGCGCCACGTCGCGTTCGGCCGGGGTCAGGCCCCAGGTGTCGAAACGGTCATTCAGGATGGCCGTCGCCATCGCCGCGCTCACCGCCAGCACAGCCATGCCGCGTCTGATCTTCATGGGCTCACACTCCTTTCCCGGGTGTTTCACTGGGCTTGCGCGGCCGCGACCCTGTGCCGGCCGGCCGTTCCGATCCGGATGGCGCGGCGCGCGGGTTGCGCGCCGCGCCGGTCTTCACCCCTCAGTTGACCGGGGCGGCATAGCCTTGCCAGTCGCACAGCCAGGCCACGTAGAGGTCGGCCGTGGTGCAGATATTGGCGCCGCGATGCACCGAGCGGTGCACAGAGGCGTTCTCGCCCGCGCCGGACCGGGTCCGCGGCAGGATCACCGGCCCGCCACCACCCGAGGTCGCCTGAACCTCGCAGCCGCCACAATCCAGATCACCGCCACCGGCATCGTAGAGGGGCTCGCCACCTTCGCCATCCGCGATCGCGACAGGCTCGCCGTCCACATCCTCGACGATGTCGTCGATATAGACCATGACGGTCTCATCGTCGTCCGGCGTCCCGACGTCGGTCCACTCATCGACCCAACCATCGACCCCGACATCGTCGCCGCCGCCGTCCTCACCCGGGACCGGGTCCAAGACGCAATCAAGGCACTCGTCGATCACGACTTCGCCGATGCCGCCATCGCCGCTCAGGTCGGTATCCTGAGCAGAGGCGACACCAGCCAGGAGCGCCAAGGCGCCTGCCGCGGCAAGTGTCGCAAAGGGAAGGTTTCTGTTCTTTCTGGTGATCACTGATACTCCATTGCCTCACTCCGGCCTGCCGCCTGACGCGACAGTGACTCTGACGCGCAGCGGATGGTCCGGCCTCACCCTGTTGCCTGCGGGTGATTGAGGGGGCAATGTACCACAAGTTTGTGCGGCACGTCATAAACGCGCCGCACAAGTCTCTAAACCCGGGTTTATGGTGCCGCAATGCCGCTCATGCGCGGGCGGACACGCCGTGTGGATCAGTTGTTGTCGTCGTCGTTGGACCCATGGTCATTGCGGTCGTTGTGATCATTGCGGTCGGACCCGTTGTCGTCATTGTCCGACCCGTTGTCGTCATTGTCCGACCCGTTGTCGTGATTGTCCGACCCGTTGTCGTGATTGTCCGACCCGTTGTCGTCGTCATTATTGTCGCGGCCGTTGTGATCCGACCCGTTGTCATCGATGCCGTTGTGATCGGAGCCGTTGTCATCGATGCCGTTGTGATCGGAGCCGTTGTCATCGATGCCGTTGTGACCGGTGCCGTTGTGATCGGTGCCGTTTCTGTCATGGCCATTGCCAGAACGGCCGCCGACGCGGATGAAATCCCGGTTTTCGTTCCGGCTTTCGACGCCCGGCACCACCGTGTCGTTGGCACGAATGCGACCGGTCTGCTGCGACAGGACCGCACCCGTGGCGAGGTCATAGACGATCTCGACCTTGTCCTGACCGCGGATCGCCTCGACCTTGACCTGGGTCAGGCCGGTCCGGATCTCGATGCGTTCGAAACCCTGCGATTGCAGGCTGGAGACGATCTGGTCGTCAAAGGGCGAAGCCATGGCAACGCCGGCCGACAACACCATCGCAAGGGTCGTGCTCAGAAAGAAACGCTTCATTTTGGTGGTCCTCTTCATTCGCGGTGGGCCAGTCCCACCTGATGAAAACCACAAACCATGTTCCAGATGCCCAAAATACCCCCCCTGGACCATTGCGTAGGGCCGTCAGACCTTGGTCCGGCGGCCGGCACGGACCATCGCCCGAACCCACACCGGCTGCGGATCGCCAGACAGCAAAAGGGCCCCATGGCCATTCGGCATGGGGCCCTTGGGCACCGTTCTGGCGGCCAGACGCCTCAGATCTTCATGTCAAAGCCAAGGTGCTTGGCCACGGTAAAGATATCCTTGTCGCCCCGCCCGCACATGTTCATCACGATCAGATGGTCGCGCGGCAGGTCCGGTGCGATCTTCATCACATGGGCGAGGGCATGGCTGGGTTCGAGCGCGGGGATGATGCCCTCGAGCGCGCAGCAGAGCTGGAACGCCTCGAGCGCCTCGCGGTCGGTGATCGCCACGTATTGCGCGCGGCCCACGTCATGCAGCCAGCTATGCTCGGGCCCGATGCCGGGATAGTCGAGCCCGGCGGAAATGCTGAAGCCTTCGAGGATCTGCCCGTCGCCGTCCTGCAACAGATAGGTGCGGTTGCCATGCAGCACGCCCGGCCTCCCTCCGGTCAGGCTCGCGCAATGCTCCATCCGGTCGTCCACACCCTTGCCGCCCGCCTCGACCCCGATGATATTGACCGATTTGTCGTCGAGAAAGGGAAAGAAGAGGCCCATGGCATTGGACCCGCCGCCAATGGCCGCGACCAGCGTGTCGGGCAGACGGCCTTCGGCCTCCTGCATCTGGACGCGGGTTTCCTTGCCGATGATCGACTGGAAATCGCGCACCATCGCCGGATAGGGATGCGGCCCCGCGACCGTGCCGATGCAGTAGAATGTGTCGCGCACATTGGTCACCCAGTCGCGCAGCGCGTCGTTCATCGCGTCCTTGAGCGTGCCGCGCCCGCTCGTCACGGGCACCACCTCGGCCCCGAGCAGGCGCATGCGGAACACGTTGGGCGCCTGGCGTTCGACGTCATGCGCCCCCATGTAGACAATGCATTTCAGGCCGAACTTGGCGCAGACCGTGGCGGTCGCAACCCCGTGCTGGCCCGCGCCGGTCTCGGCGATGATGCGGGTCTTGCCCATGCGGCGGGCAAGGATGATCTGGCCCAGAACATTGTTGATCTTGTGCGCGCCGGTGTGGTTGAGCTCGTCCCGCTTCATGTAGACCTTGGCGCCGCCGAGGTGGTCGGTGAGGCGCTCGGCGAAATAGAGCGGACTGGGGCGGCCGACGTAGTGTTTCCACAGGAAATCCATCTCGGCCCAGAAGGTCGGGTCGGTCTTGGCGCGCTCGTATTCCGCCTCGAGCGACAGGATCAGCGGCATCAGCGTCTCGGAGACGAAGCGGCCGCCGAAATCGCCGAAACGGCCGTTTTCATCCGGGCCGGTCATGAAGCTGTTGATCAGGTCGTCGGGCATCGCGCTCTCCTTGTTTCACGAGGATGTAGCGCGCGGCCCTGTCGCGGTAAAGCGGCAAGCCAGCGCCCGGCCAGAGCGGAGAAAGGATTTTCGTACGAAAATCCTTGCAAGAATTTTCGTACGAAAATTCTTGTCCCTACCCCGCCGCAGCGATGAAATCAGCGATCAGTGTGGCGTCCTTGACGCCCGGGCCCCGCTCCACGCCGGACGAGACATCCACCTGGCGCGCGCCGGTGAGCCGCACCGCCTGCGCCACATTTGCCGGCGTCAGGCCCCCCGCCAGCATCCAGGGCAGCGGCCAGCGCCGCCCCTCGAGCAGCCGCCAGTCAAAGCTGAGCCCGTTGCCCCCCGGCAGCCCCCCGCCACGCGGCGGCTTGGCATCGACGAGGATCTGGTCAGCCACCGTCAGATACCTGTCGAGCACAGCGAGGTCGTCGCGTGCGGCCAGCCCCACCGCCTTCATCACCGGCAGGCCGTAGCGCGCACGCACCGCTGCGACGCGCGCCGGGCTTTCATGGCCGTGGAGCTGCAACATGTCGAGCGGCACCGCCTGCGTCAGCGCGTCGAGCGTGGCATCGTCGGCATCCACCGTCAGGGCGACCTTGGCCACCCCGACCGGCACGCCGACCGCCAACGCCGCCGCCTCGGGGAGGGTCAGGTGGCGCGGCGATTTCTCGAAGAACACAAAGCCTGCGTAGCGCGCCCCGGCCGCGGCCGCGGCCGCGATGCTGGCCGCGTCTCGCAGACCACAGATCTTGACCCGCACAGTCACACGGTCAGCGCTTTTCGAGCAGTTGCAGCACGTCGTCGCGCCCGTCGCCGTCGCTGTCGCGCAGGCGGTCCATTTCCCGCTTCAGGTGCACGACCTCGCGGCCCCGGTCACGCGCCTCGGCGCGGAAACGGTGTTCGCGCAGCCATTCCCAGAAGAACCCGATCAGCAGGCCAACCCCGATCGCGAGAAAGATCACCACGAAAAGCGGCAACTCGATATCGGGCGAAATGCCCAGCAGGTTGCCCAGCGCCTCGGGCATGGCGCGCAGGGTGACGGCCCCGCGGTTGGCCAGTCCCACCACGATCAGGCAAAGGCCGATGACGGCCCAGAAGGCATAGCTGAGAGTTTTCATCATGCGCCCAGCTTACTTCCCGTTCAGCCTGTCGCGCAACAGCTTCCCGGTCTTGAAGAAGGGAACATATTTCTCGTCCACGTCCACCGCCTCGCCCGTGCGCGGGTTGCGCCCCGTGCGCTGGTCGCGTTTCTTGACCGAAAACGCCCCGAACCCGCGCAATTCGACCCTGTCACCACCGGCCATCGCCCTGGTGATCTCGTCAAAGATCGTGTTCACGATCTTTTCAACATCGCGCTGATACAGATGCGGGTTCTCGTCTGCGATCTTCTGGATCAATTCAGACCGGATCATCGGCAGGGCCCCCCAGGGTTCTATCATGTCGTCGTCACGGGTTGGCCCCGCTTGTCCTGCATGACTATAGGCCCAAGATCACGGCTGAGAAATAGCGGCCTTTGGCTTCAACGGGCTGAATTCAGACAATCTTTGCCTTGCCCTGGCAGAATCGGGCATGGCCTGCGCCCGCTTGGCCCGGCGTCCCGGACCAAAAGCCACAAAGCGGCCGGCGGTCGCAGGGCCGATTCGGACAAGGAAAAACCCCGCCGTCTTGCGGCGACGGGGTCTGTTGTCCGGTCCGTGAGGACAGGGTTTACTTGTCGCCCTTGAGCGCGGCCCCCAGGATATCGCCCAGCGAAGCGCCCGAGTCGGAGGAGCCGTATTGTTCCACGGCTTCCTTTTCTTCCGCGATCTCGCGCGCCTTGATCGACAGGCCCAGCTTGCGGGTCTTGCTGTCGATATTGGTCACGCGGGCATCGACCTTGTCGCCGACCTGGAAGCGTTCGGGGCGCTGTTCGGCCCGGTCGCGCGACAGGTCAGAGCGGCGGATGAAGGACTTCATGCCCTCGTATTCCACCTCGATGCCGCCATCCTCGATCTTGGTCACGGCCACGGTGATGACCGAGCCGCGCTTCACGCCGCCCACGGCATCGGCAAAGGGATCACCATCCAGCGCCTTGATCGACAGCGAGATGCGTTCCTTTTCGACATCCACTTCGGTGACCTTGGCCTTGACCATGTCGCCCTTGCGGAAATCGCCGATGACATCCTCGCCGCGCCCTTCCCATGTGAGGTCGGACAGGTGGACCATGCCGTCGATATCGCCGTCGAGCCCGATGAACAGGCCAAACTCGGTGATGTTCTTGACCTCGCCCTCGACCTCGGCCCCTTCCGGGTGCGTCTCGGCAAAGACTTCCCACGGGTTGCGCATGGTCTGCTTGAGACCCAGCGACACGCGCCGCTTGGCGCTGTCGATCTCGAGCACCATGACCTCCACCTCTTGCGAGGTGGACACGATCTTGCCGGGATGCACGTTCTTCTTGGTCCAGGACATTTCCGAGACGTGGACGAGACCCTCGACACCGGGCTCGAGCTCGACGAATGCGCCGTAGTCGGTGATGTTGGTCACGCGGCCCATGTGGACGGATTCCAGCGGGAACTTGCCTTCGACGGCATCCCACGGGTCGGATTGCAGCTGCTTCATGCCGAGGCTGATGCGATGCGTTTCCTTGTTGATCTTGATGACCTGAACCTTGACGGTCTCGCCGATCGACAGGATTTCCGACGGGTGGTTGACGCGGCGCCAGGCCATGTCGGTCACGTGCAGCAGGCCATCGACGCCGCCGAGGTCAACAAAGGCCCCGTATTCGGTGATGTTCTTGACCACACCATCGACGGTCTGACCTTCGGTCAGGTTGCCGATGACTTCGGCGCGCTGTTCGGCGCGGCTTTCTTCGAGGATCGCGCGGCGCGAGACCACGATGTTGCCCCGACGACGGTCCATCTTGAGGATCTGGAACGGCTGCTTGAGCCCCATCAGGGGGCCCGCGTCGCGCACCGGGCGCACATCGACCTGAGAGCCGGGCAAAAACGCCACGGCGCCGCCCAGATCGACGGTAAAGCCACCCTTGACCCGGCCAAAGATCGCGCCATCGACGCGGATCTCGTCGGCATAGGCCTTTTCCAGACGGTCCCAGGCTTCTTCGCGGCGGGCCATCTCACGGCTGATGACGGCTTCGCCACGCGAGTTCTCGACTTGCCGCAGGAAAACTTCGACGGTGTCACCGATCTTGATATCGGGATTCTCGCCGGGGTTCGCGAATTCCTTGAGGTCGATGCGGCCTTCCATCTTGTAGCCGACATCGATGATGGCCTGGCCCGCTTCGATCGCGATGACCTTGCCCTTGACGACGCTGCCCTCGGCAGGCGTGTCCATCTCGAAGCTTTCGTTCAGGAGGGCTTCGAAATCCTCCATGGTGTTTTTAGCGCACATGCGTGTTCAGTTTCCTTTGGGTCTTGGTTTTCCGGCCATGCGGTTGTCTCCGCCGGTCTTGGTCAAAGTTGTGCCGAAAGGCCAAAAACAAAGAGGGCCGGTTGTGCCGACCCTGCTTTCATCCTCGCGCCCACGGGTGTGATCCCCGTTTCGACGCCGCCCCCTTAGCGCGGATGGCGTTCCAAGGCAAGGGCAAGGCGGCCGGCGCGGACGATCCGGTCGAGACCATGCGCCGGATACCTGATCTGCGCTTGCTGTTGGCCGCGACCGGGTTGCCCTGCCGAAAACCAGACCGGATGCGCAGGCCAGAGCTTGCTCTAGGCCCGGGGGGCAGCGCGGCGCATATCGCCTGCCGCAACGCCGCGCAGATGACCCTGCGGATGACCCTGTCGTGGGTGTCAACTGCGCCCTGATCCGCGTCGATGCTGTCCGGTTTCATCGCAAGGGTCTGGCCTGCGTCCGTCTCCCGCCAGCCCTGCGCGCGCCCGGCGGTCTTGGCGTCAGTCCGGAGCCACCGGCAGGGCCCGCGCGACCACGGCGATGGCCGCCGCAACGGCCGTGTCGATATCCATCTGCGATGTGTCGATGACAACAGCATCCCCGGCCGGGCGCAGCGGCGCCTCGGCCCGGCCCGCGTCGCGGGCATCGCGGGCGACCACATCGGCCAGCACCGCGTCAAGGCCCATCTCGTGCCCCTGCGCCTCCAGTTCCGCATGGCGCCGCGCGGCGCGCACCGGGGCGCTGGCGGTGATGTAGAGCTTTACCTCCGCCTGCGGGCAGATCACCGTGCCGATGTCGCGCCCGTCGAGCACGGCGCCGCTGCCCTGACGGGCAAATCCGCGCTGGAAATCGACCAGCGCCGCGCGCACCTGCGGCTCTACCGCGACCCGGCTCGCCGCCTGCGCGACAGCGGGGCTGCGCAGATCGGGGCGGGCCATGTCGGCGGGGGTGAGGCTGCGTGCCGCCGCCACCGCATCCTCGCCCGCCAGCACCCGCGCGCCCACAGCGCGGTAAAGCAGCCCGGTGTCGAGATGCGCAAAGCCAAAACGCGCCGCGACCGCCCGGCTGATCGTGCCCTTGCCCGCTGCCGCCGGCCCGTCGATGGCGACGGTAAAGCTCATGCGTTGTCCCGCGCAATCTGCGCGCCCAGCGCCGCCATCAGCGGCTCGAACACCGGAAAAGACGTGGCAATCGGGCTCGCGTCATCCACCGTGACGGGGCGGTTGCTGGCCATCCCGAGGATGAGAAACGACATCGCGATGCGGTGGTCGAGCCGGCTTTGCACCGTCACGCCGCCCGGCACATCGCCCTGCCCGCGCCCCGTGACGGCCCACCAGTCCTCGCCCTCATCGACCGTGATCCCGGCCGCGCGCAGCCCCTGCGCCATCGCGTCGATGCGGTCACTCTCCTTCACGCGCAGCTCCTTGACCCCGCGCATCATCGTCCTGCCCCGGGCAAAGGCCGCCACGACCGACAGGATCGGATATTCGTCGATCATGCTCGCGGCGCGCTCTGGCGGCACCTCGATCCCCGCCATGTCGGGCGAAAACCGGGCGCGCAGGTCGGCCACAGGCTCGCCCCCCTCCTCGCGCAGGTTCTCATAGGTCAGATCCGCCCCCATCTCGCGCAGCGTGGCAAAGAGCCCCGCGCGCGTCGGGTTCAGCCCGATATTGGGCACCAGCACATCCGAGCCTTCGACGATCAGCGCCGCGCAGACCGGAAAGGCCGCCGAGGACGGATCGCGCGGCACCACGATGTCGAGCGGGCGCAGCTCGGGCTGCCCGGTCAGCGTGATGATGCGCCCCTCCGGCCCCTGCGCCACGCTCACCTGCGCGCCAAAGCCCGCGAGCATCCGCTCGCTGTGGTCGCGCGTGGCCTCGCGCTCGATCACCACCGTCTCTCCCGGCGCATTCAGCCCCGCCAGCAGCACCGCCGATTTCACCTGCGCCGAGGGCACCGGCACGCCATAGCGCACCGGCACCGGGTCCGCCGCACCCACCACCGTCATCGGCAGCCGCCCGCCCGCGCGGCCATGGGCACGCGCCCCAAAGAGCGCGAGCGGGTCCGTCACCCGCCCCATCGGCCGACCACAAAGCGAGGCATCCCCGGTAAAGGTCGCCGTGATCGGCGAGGTCGCCATCGCCCCCATGATGAGCCGCACACCGGTGCCCGAATTGCCACAGTCGATCACCTGCGCCGGCTCGGCAAAGCCGCCCACACCCACGCCGCGCACAGACCAGCGCCCGGCGCCCAGCGCCTCGACCTGCGCGCCAAAGGCCCGCATCGCCCGCGCGGTATCGAGCACATCCTCCCCCTCGAGCAACCCCTCGATCCGCGTCTCGCCCACCGCCATCGCGCCCAGGATCAGCGCGCGATGCGAGATCGACTTGTCGCCCGGCACATGCGCCTGCCCGCGCAGCGGCCCCGCCCTGCGCGCGGTCATCGGGATCGGGGTGGCATGGCCGGACATGGGAACCTCTTGTCTGCTACACCGCGCCTCTTAGCGCGCGCCGCCGGGGCGGTCCACCACGCCCCCCTTCATCTTGCCAAAAATATCCCCGCCGGAGGCACCCGCGCCGCGCGGCACGCGCGGCGCAAACAAGGACTCACCGACACATCACAGCCGCACAAAGGTCAGATAATGCGGCACCCGCCCCTCGCGCAGCGCCTTGACTTCATAGCGGGTCGCGATCCAGTCCGGCCAGGCCCTGTGGATATCGCCCTCCAGCCGGGCAAAGCCCGCCTGCGGCACCTCCTCAAGCGTCTGGCGCACATAATCGGGAATGTCGGTCGCCACGCGCAGATGCGCGCCCGGCCGCATCACGCGCGCAAGCGGCCGCAGATGGTCCTGCGTGACAAACCGGCGGCGGTGGTGGCGCGCCTTGGGCCAGGGGTCGGGATAGTTGAGGAACGCGCGGCCGACCGAGGCGGCGGGCAGCACGTCAAAGAGATCGCGCGCATCGCCCGGATGCACGGCGAGGTTGCCGACCCCCGCGCGCCGGATCTTGCCCAGAAGCATCGCGACGCCGTTCACATAGGGCTCGCAGCCGATGATCCCGATATCGGGATGGGTCGCGGCCATATGCACCAGATGTTCGCCCCCGCCAAAGCCGATCTCGACCCACAGATCGCGCCCGCCAAAAAGCGCGCCGATGTCGAGCGGCGCGCGCGTCGGGTTCACGTCCCAGCCGACCGGCCCCGGCGACAGCCCGGCGAGGTCACGCTCAAGCATCTCGGTCTGGCCAGAGCGCAGCGTCTTGCCATGGATGCGACCATAGAAATTGCGCCAGGGCGCGCCATGGGGGGGTGTTTTCTGCGTCATGGGCGGCCGTGTAGCCGCCCCGACGAGAGGGGGCAAGGTCTGCGTTTCAAGCCCCGCATGGCAAGGTCTGCGTTTCAAGCCCCGCATCGCAAGCCCCGCATGGCAAGAACGGCCGCACGCCGCCCCCGCGCAACCGGAGCCCCGCGTGGCGACGCCGCCCAAGGGGCTCGATGCCCCGCGGGCGGCCATCGCGCCCCTGTCAGATCGCCTTCTGGATCGCCGCGGCCAGATCGGTGCGTTCCCAGGAAAACCCGCCATCCGCCTCGGGCGCGCGGCCGAAATGGCCATAGGCGGCGGTGCGGGCATAGATCGGGCGGTTCAGGTCCAGATGCGTGCGGATCCCGCGCGGCGTGAGGTCCATCACCCCTGCGATCGCGCGCTCGATTGCCTGCGCCTCGACCTTGCCGGTGCCATGCGTGTCAACATAGATCGACAGCGGCCGCGCCACGCCGATGGCATAGCTGAGCTGGATCGTGCAGCGCTCGGCCAGTCCCGCCGCCACGACGTTCTTGGCCAGATAGCGCGCGGCATAGGCGGCCGAGCGGTCCACCTTGGTCGGATCTTTGCCCGAGAACGCGCCGCCGCCATGCGGCGCGGCGCCGCCATAGGTGTCCACGATGATCTTGCGGCCGGTCAGCCCCGCGTCACCATCCGGCCCGCCGATCACAAAGGTGCCGGTGGGGTTCACATGCCACTGCGTCGCGGCGGTCAGCCACCCTTCGGGCAGAACCTCGCGGATATACGGCTCCACGATGGCGCGGATGTCGGCGCTGGTCTGGCTCTCATGCGCGTGCTGGGTCGAGAGCACGATGGAGGTCACCTCGACCGGCTTGCCGCCCGCATAGCGCAGCGACAACTGGCTCTTGGCGTCGGGGCGCAGCGTCGGCTCCTGCCCGTTCTTGCGCACCTCGGCCAGCCGCCGCAGGATCGCATGGGAATAGAGGATCGGCGCCGGCATGAGCGCCTCGGTCTCGCGCGTGGCATAGCCGAACATGATGCCCTGATCGCCGGCGCCTTCTTCCTTGCCGTCCCTGGCATCAACGCCCTGCGCGATATGCGCGGATTGCTCATGCAGCAGGTTGGTGATCTCGCAGGTCGCGTGGTGGAACTTTTCCTGCTCGTAACCGATGTCGCGGATCGCCGCGCGGGCGATGTCTTCGACGCGGCCCATGTAGTCGTGCAGCTTGTCCTTGTCCGACAGGCCGACCTCGCCGCCGATCACGACACGATTGGTGGTGGCAAAGGTCTCGCAGGCGACACGGGCCTCGGGTTCCTCGGTCAGGAACGCGTCGAGGACCGAGTCCGAGATGCGGTCGCACAGCTTGTCCGGGTGGCCCTCGGAGACGGACTCCGAGGTGAAGATGTAGTCAGAACGCGACATGGGGAAGTGCTCCATTGAGTGTAGTTCGCCACGCCAGGGAGCCGTTGTGACGAATAATGCCTTGACCTATTCCGCGTGTCGGTCTGGGTCAACCACGATTTGTGCGCGCACAGTCCTGCCCCGAATCAGGGCGAGAGCCTGCAAAAACACCATCACGGCCAAGGCCGGCCAGTCCCCGGTCCGCGAATAGGGCGTCGGCGGCAGCGCGGCGGGCAGCGGCAGGTCGAGAAAGGCCGCCTGCCCCAGCGCGATCTGCCCGGTCACGCGCCCGCGCGCGTCGATCATGCCGGATACGCCGGTATTGGCCACCCGCACCATCGGCAGCCCCTGTTCGATGGCGCGCAACCGCGCCTGTGCGAAATGCTGGTAGGGGCCTGCGACCTCGCCGAACCAGGCATCGTTGGTGATGAGCAACATCAGGCGCGGACGGCGCGGCGCGGCATTGACCTCTTCGGCAAAGATCCCCTCGTAGCAGATCAGCGGCAGCGCAGGCCCGATCCCCGGCAGGTCGATCACCGCCGGCCCCGGCCCGGCGCTGAAGCCGCCGCCGGCACTCGCCGCCAGCCCCTGGATGCCAAAGCGGCCCAGCCACTCACCATAGGGGATATACTCGCCAAAGGGCACCAGATGCGCCTTGTCGTAAAGCGCGGCCACCTCGCCATCGCCCAGCGTGACCACCAGGCTGTTGTAATAGCGCGTCCCCTCGCGGCGCTGGATGCCCAGCACCACCGGCGCGCCGCGCGCGGCGCGCGCGACCTCTGCCAGCGTGCCCTGCGCCTGCTCGAGGAGCCAGGGCACCGCCGTTTCGGGCCAGACCACCAGATCGGGCACCGGGCCGGTCGCGGTCATGGCGAGCAGGCGGCCATAAAAGACGCCCATCATCTCGGGGTCCCATTTCTGCGACTGCACGGCGTTGGGCTGCACGAGGCGAACGACCGGCGCCCCCTCGGGCGCGGGTTCGGCCGGGCCGGGGTCGAGCGCGATCCAGAGCCCCGCCAGCGCGACCGGCACGGCAACCAGCGCGGGGCGCGCGCCCAGCCACAGGATCACCGCCGCCGTGCCCAGAACCGCCAGTGTCAGCCCATGCGGGCCCACCCATGCCGCAAGCTGCGCATAAGGCGTGTCGATCAGCGTGTGCCCGATCAGCGCCCAGGGAAAGCCGGTAAAGATCAGCGACCGCAGCGCCTCGACCCCGGCGAGCGTGGCCACCAGCCCCGCGGTGCCGCCGCGCATCCAGCGCGCCAGCCCAAAGGCCAGAGCCCAGAACAGCGCCGCCCCCGAGGCCATGAACAAGAGCGCGAAGGGCGCCATCCAGCCGTGGCGCGCGACATCGACCAGAAAAGGCGACACGATCCAGTGCAGCGCCAGCCCGAAATAGCCCAGACCAAAGGCAAATCCGTCAGCCAGCGCGCCACGCGGGCCGGTTGCACCGCGCGCCAACGCCATCACCGCCACCAGCGCCAGCAGCGTCAGCAGCGGCCAGTCCCACGGCGCCTGTCCCAGTCCCGCCGCCAGCCCCAGCACCAGATGCAGCGCCAGCCTGCGGCCACGCCGCATCTCTGAAAACTGGCCCGAAACCCGGCCCGCCAGCCGCCGCAGCGGCTCTGCCAGCCCGCCCGCCGCGCGCAAGACCTAGCCCTCGGCCTTGTGCGAGAGGCGGACGCGCAGGCGCTTGATCCGCCGCGGATCGGCGTCGATCACCTCGAACACCGGGCCATCGGGATGCTCGATCACCTCGCCGCGGGCGGGCACATGGCCTGCCAGCATGAACACCAGCCCGCCCAGCGTATCGACCTCTTCCTCGTCGATGGCCTCGTTCGCGGTCAGGTCCATGCCGATCTCCGCCTCGAACTCCTCCAGCGGGGTCTTGGCCAGCGCCAGCCAGACGCCGTCCTTTTCCCGGGTAAAAGTGTCGGCCTCGACCTCGTCATGCTCGTCGTCGATCTCGCCCACCACCTGTTCGAGCAGGTCCTCGATGGTCACAAGCCCGTCGGTGCCGCCATATTCGTCGATCACCAGCGCCATGTGGATACGGTCTGCCTGCATCTTTTGCAGCAGCACGCCCAGCGGCATCGACGGCGGCACATAAAGGAGCGGGCGCAGCAAGTGGCGCATGTCGAACTCGGCGCCATCGCCGTCAAAGCCGTGGCGCAGCGCGAAATCCTTGAGGTTGACAAGGCCCATGGGCGTGTCGAGCGTGCCCTCATAGACCGGCATCCGGGTCAGCCCTTCCTTGCGGAAGATCGACACCAGATCCTCGATCGAGATGCTCACCGGCACCGCCACGATATCGGCTTTGGGCACGGCCACATCCTCGACCCGCATCCGGCGCAGGTTGCCCATGCCGGGCATCGGCCCCTGCACGGCCATCGCGGTATCGCCGGCGCCGTCGGCGTGGCCATTGTCCTGCGGGCTCAGCGCCTCGATGATACGGCTGAAAAAGCCACGACTGTGGCTTTCGGACCCCTGATCGCCCGACCCATCGTCGCCCTGTTCAAAGGCGGCGGCCGGGGCCGTGCTGGACTCGTCACTCGTCTGACTCATGGTCTCCTTCCCTGGCGACCCCGGATGTGCCCGGTGCCGCGCCTTTCAGTTGTCCTGCGCATATGGGTTGGGAATGCCCAGCGCGCCAAGGATCTCGGTCTCGAGCCGCTCCATCAGCGTGGCGTCAGGGTCACGCTCATGGTCAAAGCCCAGCAGGTGCAGCGTGCCATGCACCAGCAGATGCGTGGCATGATCGGCCAGAGGCTTGCCCTCGGCGGCGGCCTCGGCCGCGCAGGTGTCATAGGCGATCGCGATATCGCCCAGTTCGACCGCATCGCGCGGGTCGGGCTGGGGCAGCGCGGGCAATGCGCCCGGCACCTTTGCCGCGCGTTCCTCGGATGGCCAGCTCAGCACATTGGTCGGCATCGGCTTGCCACGGAAATCGGCGTTGAGCTCTGCAATGCGGGCGTTGTTGCAGGCCAGCAGGCTGATCTCGAAGGCGGCAGGGTCAAGCCCGAGCCGCGTCAGCGTCGCGCAGGCGGCCGTTTCGGCCAGCGCGCCCAGGCGCAGCGCCTCCCAGCGGTGATCTTCGATCAGGCAATCGACAAGCATGATCCGCCTATAGCCATGTCACGCGGCGCTGTCAGCATCATATGCTTCGATGATCGCGGCGACGAGCGGATGGCGCACGACATCCTTTGACGTGAAGTAGCTGAAGCTGATCTTGGGAATATGGCTCAGCAGCCGTTCCGCATCGGCCAGCCCCGAGGACACGCCGCGCGGCAGGTCCACCTGGGTGCGGTCGCCGGTGATGACCATGCGCGACCCCTCGCCCAGACGGGTGAGGAACATCTTCATCTGCATCGAGGTGGCATTCTGCGCCTCGTCGAGCACCACAAAGGACCGCGCCAGCGTGCGCCCGCGCATGAAGGCCAGCGGCGCGATCTCGATCTGCTTGTCCTCGATCAGCTTGGCCACCTGCTTGCCCGGCAGGAAATCCGCGAGCGCGTCGTAAAGCGGCTGCATGTAGGGATCGACCTTGTCCTTCATGTCGCCGGGCAGAAAGCCGAGCCTTTCGCCCGCCTCGACCGCCGGGCGCGACAGCACGATCTTGTCCACCTGCCCGCCGATCAGCATCGACACGCCCACCGCGACGGCAAGATAGGTCTTGCCGGTGCCGGCGGGGCCGATGCCAAAGGCCATCTCGTGGTCAAAAAGCGCGCGCACATAGGCCTTTTGCGCAGCTGTGCGCGGCTCGACCAGCTTGCGGCGTGTCTTGATCTCGACCCGGTCGCCGGTGGCGCCGCGGAACATCTCCATCTGGTCGCCGGGCAGCGTGCCGGTGCCCTGCTCGGACGGGCCCATGCGCAGTTCGCGGTCGATGTCGCCCGCCTCGACGCTGCGCCCGGTCTCGAGCCGCTGGTAGAGCGCCATCAGCACCTGCGCCCCGGCGCGTGCCTGCGCCTCGTCGCCCACCACCGCCAGCCTGTTGCCCCGCCGCAGGATCTGCACCCCCAGCTTGACCTCGATCGCCGCCAGATTGCGGTCATGTTCGCCGCACAGGTCGATCAGCAGGAAATTGTCGGGAAACTCCAGAACCTGTTCTGTCAGATCCTGCGGGAGGGCGGGGTGAGGCAGCATCGTGGTTGTCAAACAACTCTCCTGTCCGGGGGCCGCGCGGGCGCCATGGGGTGATGGTTGCAAGTTAGGTCGCGCCGCGCAAGCACCCAGCAGCAAATGTCACGAAACGATAATGCAAAAGGCCGCGGACTGATCCGCGGCCTGAGATGTCTGCCTGATCGCGCACCGATCAAAGGATGTCGGGGATGGGCGAGCCTTCCTTGAAGGGGCCCACGGCGGTGTTCGGCGCCGCCACGCCCGAGCAGACCGGGCGGCCATCGGGCTGCATCCGCTCCGACAGGTAGCCTTCGACGCCATCGTCGATGATCCAGTGGTCGCAGCCATTGGGATCGACCCAGATGCCCGCCACGAGGGTGGACAGGTGGTGGGCGTTGATGCCCCGGTCAACGGATTTGTCCGGGCCGATCCCGCAGGCGGCGAGCGATCCGGCGGCACCGAGGGCAAGAAATGCTTTCACGATTTTCATGGTTCCTGTCCCCTCAACGCAGACAATAGATTTCGACGCGGCGATTCTGCTGCATCCCGGCGGCGGTGTCGTTGGACGCGCGCGGGTTGCGCTCGCCAAAGCCGCGCACATCGACCACGCGGGCGCCGATCCCGGCGGCGACCTGCGCCACGGCATTGGCGCGGTTGTTGGACAGGCGGATGTTGTATTCATCCGAGGCGCGGCTGTCGGTATGCCCGTAGATCAGGAACCCGAAGGCATTGGCGCTGCGGAAGAAACTCTCGAGCTCGGCGCGGCCCTGCGCGGTGATGTTGTAGCGGTCGGTCGCAAAGAGCGTGTCCGTCGGCATCACGCCGCAGATTTCGCTGCGGTGGCAGACCGGCGTGCCGTCGCGACGGCGATGGGGCGACATGAAGCCCTCGGCGCCATCGTCCATCACCCAATGCTCGCACCCATCTGGGTCGATCCAGATGCCGGGCACATAGCGCTCGCTGTTCACGACGCGCGGATCCTGCGCCACAGCGGCGCCCGTCACCGCGCCAAGCGCGAGTGCTGCGACCGCGAATGCGCCCGCAACCGACCGCAGCGTCCTTGTCTCAATCCCTGTCACGACCATTCATCCTCTTCCAGCCCCCGACCGGAAACGCGCCTTCGCAGCAAAGGTCACGATCCCATCAAAATATTGGCACATTCTGGACAGAATTGCACGGGTTGGGAAGAAAAAAGAACCATATATTGTGGCAGGAAACGAAACAGTCACATCAGAGCGGCCGTCTTTGATGCGTTGCGCGGCGAAGTGCGGTGTGCAAAAGGGCGCGCGCGCTGCTTTTTTCAGCCGGCCACCAGGTCGCCGGCCAGTGAATTGTTGGCGGATGCGGTAATGCGCACCTTGCGAATCTGCCCGCGCAGGTTGTCCGGGCCGTTGACATGCACCGGGTGGAGGTGCCCCGACTTGCCCGTCATCTGCCCCGGCATCCGCCCGGGTTTTTCGAAAAGCACGTCAACGACGCGGCCGATCATCGCCTCCTGCGCGGCGTGCTGCTGCGCGGTGATGAGCGTTTGCAGCCGTTGCAGCCGGTCGTCCATCACATCCTCGGACAGTTGCGGCCGCTCGGCCGCCGGGGTGCCGGGGCGGGTGGAGTATTTGAACGAATAGGCCATGCCATAGCCCACCGCGCGGACCAGCGCGAGCGTGGCGTCGAAATCTTCCTCGGTCTCGCCGGGAAAGCCCACGATGAAATCGCCCGACAGCAGGATGTCGGGGCGCGCGGCGCGGATGCGGTCGATCAGGCGCAGGTAGCCCTCGGTCGTATGCTTGCGGTTCATCGCCTTGAGGATGCGGTCGCTGCCCGACTGCACGGGCAGGTGCAGATAGGGCATCAGCTTGGGCTCGGACCCATGCGCGGCGATCAGGGCGTCGTCCATGTCGTTGGGGTGCGATGTCGTGTAGCGGATGCGCCCCAGCCCGTCGATCCGCGCGAGCGCACCGATCAGCCCGGCCAGGCCGTCCGCATGGCCATGGTATGCGTTCACGTTCTGCCCCAGCAGCGTGATCTCGCGCACGCCTGCCTCGACCAGCGCGCGCGCCTCGGTGACGATCCGGTCGGCCGGGCGGCTGACTTCGGCGCCGCGGGTATAGGGCACCACGCAAAAGGCGCAGAACTTGTCACAGCCCTCCTGCACGGTGAGAAAGGCGCTCGGCCCCCGCGCCGCCCTGGGCCGGGCGCCCAGATGGTCGAACTTGTCATCCGGCGCGAACTCTGTGTCGAGCACCTTTTCCCCCGCGCCCAGCCGCGCCGCCATCTCGGGCAGGCGGTGGTAGCTCTGCGGGCCCATCACCAGATCGACCATCGGCATGCGGCGCTGGATCTCGGCCCCTTCGGCCTGCGCGACACAGCCGGCGACGGCGATCTTGAGGTCGGGATTGGCCGCGCGCAGCGGGCGCAGGCGGCCAAGGTCGGAATAGACCTTCTCCGCCGCCTTTTCGCGGATGTGGCAGGTGTTGAGCAGCACCATGTCGGCGCCCTCGGCACTGTCGGTCGCGACATAGCCCTGCCCGCCCAGCGCCTCGGCCATGCGTTCGCTGTCATAGACGTTCATCTGGCAGCCATAGGTCTTGATAAAGAGTTTCTTGACCTTCGGCAGGGTAGGATCGGACATGCGGGCAGACCTTTCGGGGGTGGTATGTCTTAACCTGCCGGCCGCTCCCTTGCAATGCGGGCGGGTTTGGCCGAGTCTGCGGGGGTGTTGGTGCGACAGGCAGGACGACGATGCGCTACGACAGTTTCGAGACTTTCCTGACCGAAGGCGCGGCGGCGCTGGCCAAGGGGCCGGTCGGTCTGATCCTTGCCGAGGATGCGGTGGAGGTCGATACCACGATCCGCCACCATCTCGATCAGGGATTCCGCAGCCTGATCGTCTTTGCCGCGCCAGAACTCGAACTGCCCGCACGTCTGGATGACAAGGTCACGCGCGTCGATTGCGACCCGATGGCCGATGGCGCGCTCGAGACCATCGTGAACGGCTGCATCGACGCGGCGCCGGGCGTCTGGTTCTACTACTGCTACAACGCCGAATACCTGTTCTATCCCTTCTGCGAAACGCGCAGCGTGGGCGAGATGATCAGCTTCAACATGGAGGAACGGCGCGACGCGATCCTGACCTATGTGATCGACCTCTATGCCGGCGATCTGTGGTCGCATCCCACGGCGGTCTCGCTCGAGGATGCGCATCTGGACCGGTCGGGCTATTACGCGCTGGCGCGCACCGACCGCTGGAACAACCCGGCCGAACGGCAGCTCGATTTCTTTGGCGGGCTGCGCTGGCGGTTCGAAGAGCATATCCCCGCCAAACGCCGCCGCATCGACCGCATTTCGCTGTTTCGGGCCAAGCCGGGGCTGCACCTGCGCGCCGATCACACCTTTGACGACCCCGAATACAACACCTACGCCTGCCCCTGGCACAATTCGCTGACCGCCTCGGTCTGTTCCTTCCGCACCGCCAAGGCGCTCAAGCGCAATCCGGGATCGACCTTCGACATCCAGACCTTCCGCTGGCACAACTCCGCCCCCTTCGACTGGCATTCGCAGCAATTGCTCGACCTTGGCCTGATGGAGCCGGGGCAGTGGTTCTGAGGCGCGTCAGAGCGGCTTGCCGAACAGGTGCAGCCGGTGCAGCGGCCGCGCGCCCGCCTTTTGCTTTTGCGCAAGCGAGGCGCCGTTCACATCGGCGATCCAGGTATTGCCGCAATGAGTATAGCCCGCCGCCTGCATCGCCAACATCACCCGGCGCAGCACCACCGGGTTCACGCCCTGCCCCTGCAATTCGGGGATCACGCCGGAAAAGATCAGCACGCAGCGCCGGTTGCTCAGCCGGTGGCGCAGGAAGTGCCAGGGCATCGTAAGCCCCATGCGCGACCGGATGCGCCGCAGGAACGGATTGAGATCAGGAATGCAGATGATGCAGGCGGCAGGCCGCCCCTTGTGATGCAGCACGGCCGAGATGCGCGGGTCCATCACCCATTTCATGTCTTTCGCCTGAAAATGGAACTCTGCCGCCGTGACCGGCACGAACATCGGGTTGCTGGCAAAGGATGCGTTGAGGATCAGCCGCGCCTCCTCCATCCGTTGCGGGATGGTGGCGCGGGTGATGGGGGCAAAGGTGAAATCGGGGTTGTCGAGCACCGCCTGCTGTTTCGGCCCGATGGCGGGGGCTGTGGCGGAGGTCAGATCGACCTCGAATGTGGTCATGCCAAAGGTCGCCGCATAGCCGTTGGCCACCAGCAGCCGCGCGATATGGGGGGGCGACCAGACGAGGTCGGTATAGGGCGCGTGGTCAAAGCCGCCGGTCATCACGCCGATCTGCTGCATCGCGGTGAGGTTGAAATTGCCCATGATCTCGGACAGGCCGCGCGCGCGGCACCAGGCCTCGGCGGCGCCCAGAAGCGCCTGCGCGGCCCCGGCATCATCGGCGCAGTCGAAATAGCCGAAATAGCCGCGCGACAGCCCATGCGTGCGGTTCGACGCGCCGTGCACATGGGCGGTGATGCGGCCCAGCACGCGGCCATCGCGATGCGCCGTGAAGAAGGTGATTGCGCTGTCGGTGCCATTGAAAAGCGGGTTGGCGGAGGGATCGAGAAACCGTTTCAGGTCCGATTTCAGCGGCGACACATAGGCGCTGCCCGCCCCATAGGCGCTGAACGGCGCCTCGAAAAACGCCGCGAAATCGCCGGTGTGCAAGGTGACGGTCATCGGTGCTTCTCCTGTCCTCGGCGCCAGCTAGGGGCGGGCGGGCGGGACAGGCAAGCGAAAAAGGCCTGCCGGACCTTGGGGGACAACCGGCAGGCCAGTCTGGGTGTCGTGCCGCCCTCACATGGCCGGCAGCAGCACCCGGTCGATCACATGAATGACGCCGTTGGACTGGCGCACATCCGCAATCGTCACATTCGCCACGCGACCCTGTTCGTCGGTCAGGGTGACACCGCGGCTGTTGGCCGTGACGGTCAGCACACAGCCGCCCAGCGTGGTGACTTCAAAGCTGCCGCCGCCCTCGCTCGCCATGCCCATGATGACATCGGACATCGCATTGGCGCCGAGCACATGGCAGGTCAGGATCTGGGTCAGCTGCGCCTTGTTCTGCGGCTCGAGCAGTTGCGCCAGCGCCGCCTGATCGAGCCGGGCAAAGGCCGCGTTGACCGGGGCAAAGACGGTAAAGGGGCCGGGCGTTTGCAGCGTCTCGACCAGGCCCGCGGCCTGCACGGCGGCCACAAGCGTGGTGTGATCGGCGGAATTGACGGCATTCTCGACGATGTTGCGGTCAGCAAACATCGCGGCGCCGCCCACCATCGGGTTCGATTGCGCCAAGAGCGGCAGCGCGGTGACGGCAAGGGCGATGGCGAGCGAGAGGTATTTGACGGACATGGTGCAGGCTCCTGAGGGAAAAAGGGGGTGGATGGCCTGCCGCGCGCAGGGGGACATCTGCGGCGGCAGGCCGGTCGCGCGGCGCCGCTTACATGGCGGGCAGCAGGACCTTGTCGATCACATGGATGACGCCGTTGGACTGGCGCACATCGGCGATGGTCACGGTGGCCACGCCGCCGGTCTCATCGGTCAGGGTGATCATGTCGCCGTCCATCGCGGCCTGCAGCGTGCAGCCGCCCACGGTCGGCACCGGGTGCATGCCGCCGTCATCCGCGATCATGCCGGCAATGGCGTCGGACATCGCATTGGCCGCGACCACGTGGCAGGTGAGGATCTTTTGCAGGGTCTCGAGGTTTTCCGGCATCAGCAGCGTCTCGACCGTGCCTTCGGGCAGGGCGGCAAAGGCGTCATTGGTGGGGGCGAACACGGTGAACGGGCCTTCGCCCGACAGCGTCTCGACCAGACCTGCGGCCATCACGGCGGCGACGAGCGTGGTGTGATCGGCCGAATTGACGGCGTTCTCGACGATGGTCTTGTCGGCGAACATCGGCGCGCCGCCCACCATCGGGTTGTCGGACATCGCGTGGCTTTCGGCAAAGGCAGTGCCGGCGGCGAGGATGAGGGCGGTCGCGAAAACGGATTTGACGAACATGACTGGCTTCCTTTGTCAGGTCAGACCGGGGCGTGAGTGCCGCGGTTCTGGCCAAGTCACGGGCGCGGTGCGCCCAGAGTTTCAGCCGCGCGATTTTTTTCTCTTCACGTCGCCGTGATGGGGATCTGTAAACCAAGGTTGACAGCCGCGGCGCGCCGTGGCGAGACTGCGGGCCAAAGCCACAGGAGCCGCCATGACCCACGCCCGCCTGCCCGGCCTCTCGGCCCCGGTTCTCGGCGGCGCCGCGCGCCCCGGTCTGTGCACCGATTGCGGTGTGTCGCGGATGGATGACGGGCAGGGCATGGGCCATGCCTGCGGGCGCGCCTGCCAGTTCATCCAGCCCGACTATCCCGCGCGCGAGCAGCAGGCGCATGGCCGCGTGGCCGCCCCCGCGCAAGGCGACGAGGCGTTCTTTGGCGTCACGCAGCAGATGCTGCGCGCGCGGCTCGCGCCCCCCGCCCCCGGCGCGCAATGGACCGGGATCACCACCGCGCTCGCCGCGCGCCTGCTCGAGACCGGGGCCGTGGATGCCGTGCTCACCGTCATGCCCGACCCCGCCGACCGCTGGAAACCGGTGCCGGTGATCGTCACCGACCCCGCAGACCTTGCCGCCTGCCGGGGGATGCGGATGGGCTTTGCGCCGGTCGTGGCGCTGCTGGAGCCTGCGCGGGCGGCCGGCCACCGGCGGCTCGCGGTGATCGGCATTCCCTGTCAGGTCCATGCGCTGCGGGTGCTCGAGGCCGAAATGGGGTTCGAGGCGATCCACGTGATCGGCACGCCCTGTTCCGACAACACGACGACCGAAAACTTCCATACCTTCCTGTCGCTGCTCGACCCCGCGCCGCAGACGATCAGCTATCTCGAGTTCCGCGCCGATTACCGGGTCGAATTGCGCTATGACGACGGGCGGCGGCCGCGCGTGGTGCCGTTCCTGCAACTGCCGATCTCGCGGCTGCCTGCGGATTTCTTTCCGATGACCTGCAAGACCTGCGTCGACTACACCAACCGGCTTGCCGATATCACGGTCGGCTATATGGGCGGCGACGGCGACCAATGGGTGATCGTGCGCAACGCGCGCGGCGCGCGGATGCTGGCGGCGCTCGACGGCGTGGTGACGCGGCCGCTGACCGACAAGGGCAAGCGCGAGGGCGCGGTGCGCGGCTTTCTCGCCAATACCGAGCGCGCGGCGGGGGGGATGCCGCTGCGCCGGATGCCCGACTGGCTGCGCCCGGTGGTGAGCTTTCTGCAACCGCGGATCGGGCCGCGTGGGCTCGAATTCGCGCGCGCGCGGGTCGAGATGAAGGCGGTCGAGACAATCCTGCACCTGCGCCGCGCCTTTCCCGCGCGCCTCAAGAACATGGTGCCGGGTCACGTCTGGCATGTGGCCGCACGCTATGGGCTTGTGCCGGGCACCGGCGAGACGCGCGACGAGGGCTAGGTGCGGGACGGCGGATCGCGCGACAGAGGGCGGCGTTCGACCGGGGCGGGCGCTCCTCCGGTTGAGGGTAGCACTTTATGGCAAAGTCCCATCCCCGGCCAATCGTTGCGCTGGCGGTGACAAAGCGCCCGACCATGGCACGGTCGGGCGCTGCCCGGGCCGCTGGCGCGGCTGTTCCGGGCAAGGCGCGACGTGCAACCCCCTTCAGAAATCCGTGGGCGCGCCGCCCTCGGCCTTGCGGCGCGCGACAAAGGTCTCGAGCGCCTCGCGCACCGCCACGTCCATCGGCGGCGGCTCAAAGCTCGCGATGATCTCCTTGAATACCCGGTGCGCGCGCTCGGAGGTCCAGACGCCGCCCGCCACCTCCCAGGCCTCGAAATTGCGCCAGTCCGACACGATCGGCTGGTAGAAGGCCTGCGTATAGCGGTCCTGCGTGTGCTGGATGCCAAAGTAATGCCCCGACGGCCCCACCTCGCGGATCGCATCGAGCGCGATGTCATCCGGGGTCACGGCCACCACCGCAGGCTCCATATACCGCTGGATCATCTGGACCAGCTCGCAATCCATGATGAACTTTTCCGGGCAGGCGATCAGCCCGCCTTCGAGCCAGCCGGCGGCGTGATAGACCATGTTGGTGCCCGATTGCACCGCCGACCACAGGCTGTTCGACGTCTCCCACATCGCCTGCCCGTCGGGGACATTGGCCGCACAGACGCCCGAGGCGCGCAGGGGCAGGCCGTAGAACCGCGCCATCTGGCCGGTCATCTGCGTCGCGCGCATGTATTCCGGCGTGCCAAAGGCCGGCGCGCCCGATTTCATGTCCACGTTCGAGGTAAAGGTGCCGATCACGCAGGGGCAGCCGGGGCGCACATACTGGAACAGCGCGATGGCCGACAGCGCCTCGGCAATCGACAGCGTCACCGCCCCCGCCATCGTCACCGGCGCCATCGCGCCGGCAAGCGTGAAGGGCGTCACGATCACCGCCTGCCCGCGGCGGATCATCCGCAGGCAGCCGTCGATCATCGGCACGTCATGTTTCAGCGGCGAGGTGGAGTTGATGTTGGTGTACATCCGCGGCGTGGCCTGGAACGCCTCTTCGCTCAGCCCGCCCGCGATGCGCACCATCTCCATCGCGTCCTCGACCCGCTCGACGCCCAGCGAATAGCAATGCGCCACCTTGTCGGTCAGCACCATCTTGTCAAACAGCACATCGAGGTGGCGCACCGAGGGGTGGATGTCCACGGGCTCTACCGGATAGCCGCCGGCAAAGTGGATACAGTTGAAATATTGCGTCAGCCGCAGCAGGTCCGCGCATTGCGCGCGCGTGCCCGAGACCTTCTTGCCCAGTTCGAGATCGTAATAGTTGGGCGGGCTCGAGACGTTGCCAAAGAGGATATGCTTGCCCCCGATCGGCAGGATGCGGTCGGGGTTGCGCGGGGTGATGGTGAATTGCGCCGGCGCATGGCGCAGCATTTCCATCACCCAGTCGCGGCCCATGCGCACATTGGTGCCATCGACCCGGCAGCCGGCGGCGCGAAACAGGTCCAGCGCCTCGGTGTTGAGGAACTCGATCCCGATCTCCTCGAGGATGCGCATCGCGCCGTCATGGATCGCGGCAACGCCCTCGGGCTCCAGTGGCTCGGTCGGACGGTCGGTGTTGACCGGGATCCGCCAGGGCATCTGCGCGATGGCCTCATGCCCGCGCCGGGTAGAGTTGCCCGCCCTGCCGCCGGAGCGCTTCTTGCGGGTGGGATCATCTGCCATGGCTGCCTCCGTCGGACCTGCGTCGGCCCTGCGACGGACCTGCGCCGACCTTGGCAAAGCGGACCCCGGACTGCCGGGTTGAATCCGACCAGTTCGGTCGCAATTCGTGCCTTTGCGTTAATTTGGCCTGTGGATATCAGGCCCGGCCATCCAGCCAGTCGGGCAGTTCCGCGATCGAGGCGAGCACGACATCGGCATCCGCCGCAAGGTCCGCATGACCTGCGATGCCGGTCAGGACCGCGACCGCCACCATCCCGGCGGCGCGGGCGGCATGCAGGTCGTGCAGGCTGTCGCCCACCATCGCACAATGCGCCGGGTCCACCGCGACCGCCTCGGCAAAGGCCACCAGTTGCCCCGGCGCAGGTTTGCCGCCATGGCCCGAATCGTAGCCAGCGATGAAATCGAACATCTCCTCGACCCCTGCCGCCGCGAGATGCGCGCGGGCGGGCGCCTCGGTGTCGTTGGTGGCGATGCCGAGGCGCAGGCCGCGGCCTCTGAGCTCTGCGAGTAGGGGGCGCAGCGGTGCGGCCTCGACCTGCGGCGCGGTGGCGGCGCGCGCATCCATCCGCGCCATCAGGGCGGATTTCGTCTCGCCCGGCAAATGGGCGAGGATCCGGTCGGCGACGAGGTCGGTGGTCGATGCGATCACGATCGAATCAGCGCGGAACACCCTGTTTTCAATATCATATCCGATGGCATCGGACAGCGCGCGAAGGCGGTCGGGGTCGCCGCGCGCCTCGTCCCGCAACAGCCCGAGGCTCCAGGCGCCCCACGTGGCCTGAAAGTCAAAGAGCGTGCCGTCCTTGTCGAAAACGATCGCCTTGATCGGTGCCTGCGCCGCCATCGGGCCCTCCTGCCGGTTGCCCCGCCGCTATGGCACAGACGTCAGGTCCATTCCACCCGTTCCGCCCCCGGCAGCGCATGCAGCGCGCGCAGCGGCTTGTCGTAGCTCAGTCCGACGTGATCGCAAAAGGCGATGATCCAGTCATCGCGTGACGTGATGTAGTCGAGCACCGCCGCCTGAAAGGCCGGGTCGGTGGCGCGGGCGCGCATGTCATCGGGGCTGGCCCCGCTGCTGCCCAGAAAGGCGGGGCCCAGATCATCGTGACCGGCCAGCCAGCCAAGGGCCTGAATGGCGATCGTCTCGGCGCGTTCAGGTGTCATTCACATTCCTTACGTGGGCGGAAACCGTTTCTTAACTATTCCAGACGATTCTGGTGGCGTGGATCGGGCTGACGCCCAAACAAGGATACCAGAATGTCTGGCCGCATCATGCTTGTCGATAGCATAGCAACCAACCGGATCGTGCTCGCCGCAAAATTGACGGCGGCGCATTATCAGGTCGAAAGCTGTGCCGATCCCGCCAGCGCGGCGGCCGCGCTTGCGGTCGCCTGCCCCGACCTGATCCTGATCGACATGACCGACCCCACCGGTGCGGCTGCGGACTTTTGCGCGGCGCTGCGCGCCAGCAAGGACACGGCGGCGTTGCCGGTCATCGCGACCGGGGTCTTTGCCGATGTGTCCGGCCGCCTCGCCGCGCTGCGTGCGGGCGCGGATGACGTGCTGGACAAGCCGGTGTCGGACGTGCTGCTGCTGGCGCGCGTGCGCAGCCTGCTGCGCCGGCGTGCCTCGGTCGCCGAACTCTATCTGCGTGACGATACCCACCGCGCGCTGGGCTTTGCCGACGCGGCACTGGGCTTTGCCGAAGCAGGGCCGGGTCTTGCCGAGGCGCAGGGTGAATTCGTCGCAGCGCCGCCTGTCGCGGATGGCGCGCGGCCTCTGACCAGGCCGCACCAGCCGGGCATGGAACGGGTCGTCGTGGTGACCCGCAGCGCGCAGCCGCGGCCCGCCGGGGTCGGCCCGGTGCTGGGCCAACTCTGCGCGCATCTGCCGGGCGGGTGCGTCGTCTCCGATGCCGAAGCCGTGCTCGCCGATACGGCCACCTCGGCCGATGTCTTTATCCTCGTCGGCGCGGACGACGGGGCCGGCGGGCCGGGCGGGGCTGGCGGGCCGGGCGGGGCTGGCGGGCCGGGCGGGGCCGGCGGGCCGGGCGGGGCCGGCGGGCTGGGCGTGCCGGTGGGGGCGCTGTTCCGGCTTGTGGCCGATCTGCGCAGCCGATCGGTGACGCGGCATTGTGACCTGCTTGTCCTGCTGCCGCAGGGCCAGTCCGAGATGGCGGCGATGGCGCTTGACCTCGGCGCCAGCGATGTGGTGACGGGGCCCGTGACCGCAGAGGAACTGGACATGCGCGTGCGGGCGCTGCTGCGGCAGAAATCGCGCGACGACCGGATGCGCGCCACCCTGCGCGAGGGGCTCGAGGCGGCCGTGACCGACAGTCTCACCGGCCTTTACAACCGCCGCTATGCCTTGCCGCATCTGGCGCGGATGGCCGACCGCGCCGCCGCGACCGGGCGCGACTTTGCGCTCATGGTGCTCGACATCGACCACTTCAAGCGGATCAACGACACCCATGGCCACGCGGCCGGCGACAGGGTGCTGGCCGAAGTGGCCCGCCGCCTGCAGGCCAACCTGCGCGGCATCGACCTTGTCGCGCGGATCGGCGGAGAGGAGTTTCTGGTGGCGATGCCCGACACCACCTTCGAGCAGGCGCGCGCCACGGCCGAACGGCTGCGCCGCGCCGTCAATGATGCGCCCTTTGCGGTGGCAGGGGCGCTGCCGGCTGCGCCTGACACGATCCGCCCGATGCCGCTGGGCAGCACGATGGGCAGCACGCTGGGCAGCACGATGGGCAGCACGATGGGCGGACCTGGCCGCCTCACCGTCTCGCTGTCGATCGGCGTCGCGCTCGGGTCGGGCGGCGAGGCGCAGGGTGCGGATATCCAGGCGCTGCTCGCGCGGGCCGATACCGCGCTTTATGCGGCCAAGACCGCGGGGCGCAACATGGTGACGATCAGCCAGACCGCCGCCTGAGGCGGGCCGCGCTCAGCGCCGGCCGCTGTCGTGCCCGAGGGCGCGCGCGAGGCCCGACTCGAGCCGGTCGGCAAAGGCCGCGCGCTGCTGCGGGGTCATCGCGGCGATCCGCGCGATCAGCGCCTGCTGCCCCGCGCCCATCATGCCCAGCGTCCGCGACCGCGCCGCGTCGAGCGGGGCCGCGACGGCCGCCGGGTCAAAGGGATCGGCCCGCAGCGCGGCCACCACCGCGCCCAGTTCGGCGCTGCGCAATTCGCGCGGGGGCCGGCGCAGATGTGCCCCGTCGCGCAACGCGCCCATGATCGCGCGGCGGTCGGCGTCTTCCAGCGCCTCGACCAGCGGGCCCAGCGACAGGTCGATGCCCCGCCCCGGCCTGCCCCCCATCTGGCCCGAGATCATCGCCCCGGCACCGATCCCGACGATCAGCAGGTTGAACGCCAGCGACGCGACCAGCAGGATCCGCAGCGATCTGCGCATCGGGGCCGCAGACGGTGTGGCGGTTTCATTGGCGGTCATTTCTCAGCCCTCCAGTCCGAACAGGTCATCCTCGGGGTAAAGCGTCACGCTCACGCTGTCGCCCCAAAGCTGCGCCACCACGCTGTCCAGCGCGGCGGGCGGCGCGATCCCGATCCAGAGCCCCGCCAGCGTCGCCGCAGAGAGCCCGCCCAGGGCCGGCCAGCCGCCCAGCGCCGCAATCAGGCCGCGCAGCCCGGTCAAAGCCGAAGTCCGCCGGGCCGCGCGCGGCGGATGGCGGGCGAGGTCTGCGGCCCGCGCATCGGCCAGAATGCGCGCCACCAGATCGGGCGCGGGGGGCGATTGCAGCGCGCGCGCCTCGGCCAGCAGCGCATCGAGCGCTTCCATGTCGAGGGCATCGTCATCTGTCTGGTGCCGGTCAGTCATCATCATACCCCAGTTCCGCCTTGCGCCCGGCCAGGATGGCCGCTAGCGCCCTTTTGCCCCGCGCGGTCAGGCTTTCCACCGCCTCGACGCCGATTTCCATGATCGCGGCAATCTCGGGGTTGCCCAAGCCCTCGAGATGGCGCAGCGCCACCGCCTGCGCCTGCCGCGCGGGCAATTGCGCAAGCGCCGCGGCCAGCGCCGCCATCCGCGCCTCGGTCTGCATCCGCGCCGCCGCAGATGGCGCGGGGTCGGGCGGCTCTGCCACCTGATCGAGCGCCAGATTGCCCCGCCGCCGCCGCAGCCTGTCGGTGGCGAGGTTCGCCACCACGCGGTAGAGCCAGGTTGTCACCCGCGCCTCGCCTTGCCGCCAGTCCGGCGCCACGCGCCACAGCCGCAGCAGCGCCTCCTGCGTCACGTCCTCGGCCTCGCTCCGGTCGGCGAGCATCCGCGCCGCCTGCGCCAGCGCACGGGGCGCCAGCCGGTCGGTCAGCAGCCGCGCCGCCGTCATGTCACCCTGCGCATAGGCCAGCAGCAGCGCCCCGTCCGGGTCAAAACCCGCGGACTGTTCCCGTCGGCCTGCTGCGGTATCGCGGTCATAAGGCGGCGCGCTGAGTGTCATCATTCCTGTGCTAGCCCCGTCGGCCGCAGCCGGCAACAGCACCGAGGGTGCGGGCGGCCCGGAACCGGGCGACCCGCAGCGTGTTCAGTTGCCGCCAAAGCCAAAGAACCCGGACCAGCCGCCATGCTCACCGCCGTGCTGGCCACGCCCGCCACGCCCGCCACGCTCACCGCGGCCGCGCTGCTGGCCCATGCCGGCCTGTGCCGCTTCGAACTCGGCCGCGCTGATCTGGCCGTCGTCATCGCTGTCGAAACGGTCGATCATCATCGCGGCACGCAGCGCGCGTGTCTCCATCTCTTCGGGTTGCAGCAGCCCGTCGCCGTTGGTGTCGAGCCGCTCGATCATCTGCGCCACCTGCGTGGCCATCATCGCGGCGCGCTGCGCCTCCATCGCGGCGATCATCTCATCCGCCGAAAGGGCCCCGTCGCCATCCGCATCGGCGGCGGCAAAGCGCGCCGCACCCTGACCGGAAATCTCATCGGCAGAGATCTGACCATCGCCATCGCTGTCGAGCGCGGCGAAATCCATCTGGCCGCCCATCATGCCGCCCATCTGGCCGCCCATCGGCCCCATCCCCATACGGCCCATTCCCATGTCATCGGCCTGCGCGGCAGAGACGGAAAAGCCGGCCATGATCGCCGCCACCAGAAGTGTCGTTTTCATCTGTCATGTCCTTTGTGTTGTCACATCGTCCTCCCCGCCACCGGTTCCGGGCGGGGTCCTCAGATGAACGCCGCAGGTCAGGCTTTCCGTCGCGCGGTGGCGCTTTTTGGCGACAAGAGCGCATTTTCCGCGCGACATCGCGCCGCAACGGGGCCTTGGTGCTTTCGCGCCGGCGATAAAAGGGGCATGAGCATGGCATCAGCCGGAGACGTCGAATGACCCAAGCGCAAACCGCCCGCCCTCCCCTGCCCGCGACAGAGGACGACCGCCCGATGAAGCAGGCGATCTGGCGCGGCTTTCGCAGGCGGTGCCCGAACTGCGGAAAGGGGCACTTGTTCACCGGCTATCTGAAGGTGGCGGACGTCTGCCCCGCCTGCCACGAGGACCTGCACCATCACCGCGCCGACGACGGGCCGGCCTATCTGACGATCCTGATCGTGGGGCACCTGATGGCGCCGCTGCTGCTGCTGGTCTATCAGGCCTATCGTCCCGCGCCGATCGTGACGATCGCGATCTTTGTCACCGGCACCGTGGCGCTGTCGCTGCTGTTGCTGCCCCGGCTCAAGGGGGTGATCGTCGCGATCCAGTGGTCGCGGCGGATGCATGGCTTCGGCAAGGGTGACTGAGGCGCAGGTCCGCGACGCCGCCACGCTGATCGTGCTGCGGCAGCGGGCCGAGGGGCCGGCGGTGCTGATGGGGCAGCGCGGCGCCGGGGCGGCCTTCATGCCCGGCAAGTTCGTCTTTCCCGGCGGCGCGGTCGATCCCTCCGATGCGGCGGTGCCTTTGGCCGCCCCCCTGCCCGCCCCCTGCGCAGCGCGTCTGGCCGAGGCGAGCGGCCAGCCGGCCGCCGCGCTGGCGGCCACGGCGATCCGCGAACTGTGGGAGGAGACGGGCCAGATCCTCGGCCGCCCCGGGCCCTGGGCCGCGCCGCCCCCGCCCGATTGGGCAGGCTTTGCCGCGACTGGCCATCTGCCCGATCCCACCGGCCTGCGCTTCATCTTCCGGGCGGTGACGCCGCCTGGCCGCACCCGGCGCTTTGACGCGCGGTTCTTTCTGGTCGATGCGGCGCGGCTGGCTTCGGACCCCGACGATTTCACCGCGGCGAGTGACGAGCTCGGCGCCTTGCAATGGGTGCAGCTTGACGCTGCGCGGCGGTTCGACCTGCCCTTCATCACGCAGGTGGTGCTGGGCGAGGTGATGGCGCGGGTCGATGACCCGGCCCCGCCTGCCACGGTGCCGTTCTTTCGCAACAACGACGAGGCGCATCTGGTCGCGCGCCTCGGCGGTCAGAGCCCGCTGGGGCGCGACTGACCCGGCCGCATGAGCGGATGCGGCACAGGGTCCTTGGCGCGCCACAGATGGGCGCGGAACACCTCTCCGTAGGATCCATAGCGATAGCCCGCGTTGCGCCCGAGGTAATGCGCCCGGTTCGCGCGGTAGAGCGCAGGCAGCCGATACCAGGCTACCTGCGGATGCATATGGTGGACCACATGGAAATTGTTGTTGAGAAACAGCAGGGACAGCGGCCCGCGATCCTCGATCACCACAGTGCGGGCGCGGGCCTTTTCATGCGCGCGGTGTTCGAGAAAGGTGCGGATGCGCAAGAGGCCCAGCGCCAGCCAGACCGCCACGGCATAGCCCCACAGGGGCATCGGCGACAGCGCGACAATCGCCAGCACCACCGCCAGCGCCGGCAGATGCGAGACCCAGGCCGCCTGCGCCGCCCTGTCACCCGCGCGGATGGCGCGCAGGTCGGCGGCGAGGAACATCACCGTGCCGATCACCGGCCCGAGCAGGATGCGCCCCGCCAGCGCGTTGTTCATCCGCAGCAGGATCTGCGCCGCACGCGGCAGCGTGGCCCAGACCACCGGGTCGAGGTAATTGCTCTCCGGGTCGTCATAGGGGTCGGTCAGGTGTTCGTCATGGTGATGCAACAGATGCTGGTCACGGAACCGGCCATAGGGGATGCAGAGCGCCAGCGGCAGCGCGACCAGCGCCGTGTTGCATCGCTGGTCGCGGAACGGATGGCCGTGGATCACCTCATGGGTGAGCGAGGAATGCTGCGCGATGGCCACCGCGGCGACCGGGACGGCAAGCAGCATCCCGGCAAACGGCGCCGCGCCGGGCTGCCACAGGGGCAGCACGAAAACCGCCAGCGCCCAAAGCGCATAGGCCACCACCGCCACCACCAGGGTCGGCCATTCGACCCCGCCTGCCTGCCTGTCCGAACCGATCCCCACCGGCCCTCTCCCACATTCACAAAACCGTCATAGGCCAGTAGCACCGCCCGGCATCCGTGGGGGATTGCGTATCTGCGCAATCTGTAGTCAACTTTGGTGACTTTGCAAAACATCGCGGTGCAAAATGGACAAACGTGACCGGGCCCTGCTGTTCCGCGAAAGGCTGGTCGCGGCGATGATGCTCACCGGCCGGAACCAGGCGGCCCTGGCGCGTCAGGTCGGCGTTGACCGCTCGACCCTGTCGCAGATCATCGCGCCGGGCAGCACCCGCCTGCCCAATGCGCAGCTTGTGGCGGAATGTGCCACAGCTCTGGGGGTGTCATCGGACTGGCTGCTGGGCCTGTCGGACCGGCCCGAGCGGGGTGCCGACCTGATCGCCGCCGCGATGACCATGACCGAGGCGCCGCGCGCGCTGGTGGACGAGCGCATCTTTGCCTGGCACCAGGAGGCGGCGGGCTACAAGATCCGCCATGTGCCGGCGGCCCTGCCCGACATGCTCAAGACGCCCGAGATGCTCTTCTGGGAATACGAGCCGTCACTGGGGCGCACCACCGCGCAGGCGATCGGTGCGTCGCAGGACCGGCTCGACTGGATGCGCGGCGCGCGGTCGGACTATGAAATCGCCGTGCCGCTGCATGAATTGCAATGCTTTGCCCGCGCGCAGGGCTATTACGCCGGCCTGTCGCCCGCGCTGCGGCTGGCGCAGATCGACCATCTGGCAGCATTGCACGACCAGCTTTATCCGACGCTGCGGCTGTTCCTGTTCGATGCGCACAGGCTGTTTTCGGCGCCGATCACGGTCTTTGGGCCGCTGCTCGCGGTGATCTATCTGGGCCACAACTACCTTGCCTATCGCGACACCGAACGGGTGCAGGCGATCAGCCGCCATTTCGACCTGCTGGTGCGCGAGGCCGATATCGCGGCGCGCGACCTGCCCGTGCAACTGGCGCTGCTGCGGACCGAGATCACCGGCGAGGGCGGCCTTATTGCGCCACCGTCTCGAGCCGGGACAGATCGTAGCCGTTGAAATCGAGGATCTCGCGCGCCGCAGCCAGCCGGTCGGCGGGGATCTGCGGGTCGCGGTTGAGGATCCAGCCCGAGCGGCCGTTGGGCGCGCCTACCACGGCGGTGCGGTAGCCTTCGTCCACCCAGAGCACCCAGTAGTCGCCCGCGACAAAGGGGACCGAGGGGAAACGCACCTTGAGCCGCCCCGGCCCCACGATCTCGGCCGCGCCGTCGATCACGCTGCGCACCGATCCGTCGGGGTTGCGGCAGGTGTTGCGCACCGAGATCTGGCCATCCTCGCGCTGGCCATATGCGGCGGTCACGCCGACGCAGCCCGCCTCGAAGGGCACCGGAAAGCGGGCAACCTCGTACCACAGGCCCAGATAGCGCGCGGGCTCGAACAGCGCCTTTGACGCGATCGGCACCGATTGGTCGCGGTAGGACGGGAACAGCGCCGGCGCGCCGTCGGACCCCACGCCGCAGGAGGCCAGCAGCAGCATCAGCGTCGCCGCGAGTGTCGGGTTCAGTCCGCGCATGGTGTGGCCTCCGCTTTTGGGGTCAGTATGGCATCGGATGGGCGCGGTGGGTGGCCGAGATTTCGGCCAGCACCTCGGGGTCAAGCACCGTGTCGCGCCCGGCGAGGATATGGGCCAGCTGGTCCGCCGTCGTCGCCCCGAAGATCGGGCAATTGGCAAAGGGCCGGGTGGTCTGCCAGGCCATCGCCATATGCACCGGGTCGATCCCATGGCGCGCCGCGACATCCAGATAGGCCGCCACCGCGCCCAACACCCGCGGCGAGAGGCGCCCGCCCATCTGCGGGTTGAGCGACATGCGCGAGGCCGGCGGCACGGCGCCGTCCTGATACTTGCCGGTCAGGAACCCCGCGCCAAGCGGCGAGAAAGCCAGCAGCGTCACGTCCTCGTTGACCGCCATCTCGGCCATGTCGGTATCGTAAAGACGGCAGAGGAGCGAATATTCGTTCTGCACGCTCGCCACGCGCGGCCCGCCCATGGCGGCGGCGCGGTCGATCCAGCGGGTGGTGCCCCAGCAGCTTTCGTTGCTCAGGCCAAAGGCGCGGATCTTGCCCTCGGCCACCAGATCGGCCAGCGCGCCGAGGCAGTCGTCCATATGCGCGAGCGTGGCCGTGCGGTCCTGGCCAGAGGGGTCATAGTCCCAGTTCTGGCGGAACATGTAGCTGCCGCGCGTGGGCCAGTGGAGCTGGTAGAGGTCGATCACATCGGTCTGCAGGCGGGCGAGCGAGGCATCCACGGCCGCGCGGATGATGGCGCTGTCATAGCTGGTGGCGCGCGCCACGTTGCCGGGGCCGGCGACCTTGGTCGCGATCACCACATCGCCGCGCCGCCCGGTCCGCGCGATCCAGCGGCCGATGATCTCTTCGGACCGGCCGACGGTTTCGGCGCGCACCGGGTTGACCGGATACATCTCGGCCGTGTCGATGAAGTCGATACCCGCGTCGAGCGCCATGTCGATCTGTCGATGCGCGTCATCCTCGGGTGTCTGGTTGCCATAGGTCATGGTGCCCAGGCACCAGAGGCTGACCGCGATGTCCGTTCGCCCCAATGTGATGCGCTGCATGGGGGGATCCTTTTGCTGTTTCGTTTGGCGCGCACCCTAGGGCGTCCTGTGGTCAGGGCAACCCCCTGCCGGCACGGCCTGCGCCTTTGGCGGGGGCAGGATGCCTTCGGCGAGGATATTTGTGGCCAAAAGATGCAAAGGGGCGGTCTGCATGATGCAGGTCAAGGCAGCGGTCGCGGGTTGCGGCAGGATGCCATCCGTATCCACCGGCCAAGGGAGCGCGGCCATGCGGTTCGATTTTGCGGGAAGGACGGCGATCGTGACCGGGGCGGCCTCGGGCATCGGCCTCGGGCATCGGCCTCGGGCATCGGCCTCGGGCATCGGCCTCGGGCCTCGGGCATCGGCCTCGGGCATCGGGGCGCAGGTGGCGCTGGACCTCGCGCGGTGCGGCGCGCGCGATGGCGCGGCGCTGCGCCACCGGCAAGGCCGGAGAGGTGGAGGCGCTGGGCGCCATTGCCGGGATGCATCCGCTGGGGCGGCTGTGCACGGCGGAGGAAGTTTCGGCGCTGACCTGTGTCCTGCTGTCGGATCATGCGCGTTTCATCACCGGCAGCTATCATCTGGTCGATGGCGGATCTACCGCGCAATAGGAGAGCAATGACTATGGATTACACAATCAACCGGTTGGTCGCAGGCGACATGGCAGAGGTCGAGTCGCGCACCCGCGCGGCGCTTGGGGCCAAGGGTTTTGGCGTGCTCACGCAGATCGACGTGGCGGCCACGATGAAGGCCAAGCTGGGCGAGGATATGCCCGGCTATCTGATCCTGGGGGCCTGCAACCCGGGCATGGCCTTTGCCGCCATCGGGATCGAGCCGCGGGTGGGCGCGATGCTGCCCTGCAACGTGATCCTGCGCGCGGTCGAAGGCGGGGTGGAGGTCGCGGCCATCGACCCGGTCGCCTCGATGCAGGCGATCCCGAATGCGCAACTGCAGGCGGTTGCGAGCGACGTGCGCGATCTGCTGGCGGCAGCGGTCGCGGCGATCTGAGCGGCGCCGCCGCCTCTGGCCCTTTGCCCTCGGCCCCGGTAAACAGCCGGTGGACTGAGGGCAAAGGCACGCAAGCGATGGCACGGCATCTGATCACTTCGGCGATCCCCTATATCAACGGGATCAAGCATCTGGGCAACCTCGTGGGCAGCCAGCTGCCTGCCGACCTTTATGCGCGTTACCTGCGCGGGCGCGGGCATGAGGTGCTGTTTCTTTGCGCCACCGACGAGCATGGCACGCCGGCCGAGCTTGCCGCCGCCAAGGCGGGGCAGCCGGTGGCGGAGTATTGCGCGCAGATGCATGACGTGCAGGCCGACATCGCGCGGGGGTTTCGCCTGTCCTTCGACCATTTCGGCCGCTCGTCGAGCCCGCAGAACCAGCGGCTGACCCAGCATTTCGCGGGGCGGCTGGCGGATGCGGGCCTCATTCGCGAGGTCGAGGAAGAGCAGATCTATTCGCCCACCGATGGCCGTTTTCTGCCCGACCGCTACATCGAGGGCACCTGCCCCAATTGCGGGTTCGACAGCGCCCGGGGCGATCAGTGTGACAACTGCACCAAGCAGCTCGACCCGACAGACCTGATCAATCCGCGCTCGACCATCTCGGGTGCCACCGACCTCGAGGTGCGCCGCACCAAGCATCTCTATCTGCGGCAGGCCTCGATGCGGGGCAAACTGGCGGAGTGGATCGACAGCAAGACCGACTGGCCGATCCTCACCACCTCGATCGCGAAGAAATGGCTCAATGACGGCGAGGGATTGCAGGACCGGGGCATCACCCGTGACCTCGACTGGGGCGTGCCGGTGCGGCGCGGCGATGCGCCCTGGCCGGGGATGGAGGACAAGGTGTTCTACGTCTGGTTCGACGCGCCCATCGAGTACATCGCCTGTGCCAAGGAATGGACCGATGCGCGCGGCGCGCCAGATGCGGAGTGGGAACGCTGGTGGCGCACCGACAAGGGCGCGGATGACGTGCGCTATACGCAGTTCATGGGCAAGGACAACGTGCCCTTTCACACGCTGTCCTTTCCGGTCACGATCATGGGCTCGGGCGAGCCCTGGAAGCTCGTCGATTACATCAAGTCGTTCAATTACCTCAATTATGACGGCGGGCAGTTTTCCACATCGCGCGGGCGGGGTGTGTTCATGGATCAGGCGCTGGCGATCCTGCCGCCCGATTACTGGCGCTGGTGGCTGCTGAGCCACGCGCCCGAAAGTGCCGATGCGGAATTCACCTGGGAGAATTTCCAGGCCTCGGTGAACAAGGATCTGGCCGATGTGCTGGGCAATTTCGTGAGCCGCGTGACAAAGTTCTGCCGCGCGAAGTTTGGCGAGGCGGTGCCCGAGGGCGGCGTCCATGGCCCGCGCGAGGTGGCGCTGATCGCCGATCTGGGCGCGCGGATCGCGGCCTATGAGGCGCATATGGATGCCATCGAGGTGCGCAAGGCCGCGGCAGAGCTGCGCGGGATCTGGGTGGCGGGCAACGAATATCTTCAGGCGGCGGGGCCCTGGACGGTGATCAAGACCGACGCCGCGGCGGCTGCGATGCAGACGCGGCTCGCGCTCAACCTGATCCGGCTCTATGCGGTGCTCTCCGCGCCCTTCATCCCCGATGCCTGTGCCGCGATGATGGCCGCGCTGCACAGCGACGCGACAGCCTGGCCGGACGATGTCGCGGCGGCGCTGGCGGTGCTGGCGCCGGGGCATGCCTTTGACGTGCCCGAGGTGACATTCGCCAAGATCAGCGACGAGGACCGTGCCGATTGGCAGGTGCGCTTTGCCGGGGTAAGGGCCGGGGTAGGGGCCGAGGTAGGGGACTGAGCGCGGCCACATCCGCGCCATGCGGGGTGGACAGAACAGCCGGGGTTGGTATCGTTAAAGCGGGTGTATTTCATGGGTAATGGGAGAGGTCATGTTCAAATCCTTCGTTCTTGCGGCAGTCGTCGCTTTGGGCAGCACGGCGGCGATGGCGCAGACCTGCGGCAATGACGCCTCTGGCTTTGCCCGCTGGAAGGCCGATTTCGCGGCCATCGCGGCGGCGAACGGCGTCGGTGAACGCGGCCTCGCGGCGCTGGCGAATGCGCAATATTCGCAGCGCACCATCAATGCCGACCGCAACCAGCGTGGCGTGCGCTACGAGCTCGGCGAATTCATCCGCATCCGGCTCGGCTCTGTCGACAGTTTTGCCGGGCAGGCGCGGCGCCGGCTGGACCAGAACCGCGCGTTCTTTCAGTCGCTCGAGGCGACCTATGGCGTGACGCCGGGGATCCTGCTCGCAATCCAGGGGATGGAGACGGGGTTTGGCAGCAACATGGGGTCGGAGAATGTGATCAACTCGATCACCACGGTGGCCTATGACTGCCGCCGGCCCGACCTGTTCCTGCCGCATGCCATCGCGGCGCTGATGATGGTGGACCGCGGGATGCTGTCCACCACGCAGCTCGGCGCCTTTCATGGCGAGCTGGGCCATACCCAGTTCCTGCCGGGCAATGCGCTGCGCTATGGAGTGGACGGCAATGGTGACGGCCGTGTCGATCTCTACAACATGGCCGATGCCATGGCCTCGACCGCGAATTACCTGCGCCAGAAGGGCTGGCAGCCGGGGCAGCCCTATGGCGAGGGAACGGCCAATTTCCGCGTGCTCAACGACTGGAACGCGGCGACGGTCTATCAGCAGGCGATCGCGCTGTCGGCGGCGGCGATCGACCGCTAAGGGCGGCGCGGAGAAACAATTTTCGTACGAAAATTGTTGCAAGAATTTTCGTACGAAAATTCTTTGCCTCCGGCGGGGATATTTGGGGCAAGGTGGAGGCCAGGCGTCCGATGGCGCCGGCGTCCTTGCGGTCAGCTGCGGCCGATGCCGATGATCTGGCGGATTTCTTCGTCCACCGTGTCGACGATGGCATCAACGGCTTGCGCCGCGGCCTCTGCGTCACCGGCGATGATCGCATCGGCGAGGGTGCGATGGATCGGAAACGACCGCAGGCCAAAGGCGGCCCGGCTGAAGGGCGAGGAATGCGACCGCTCGAACGCTTCATCGAGGCGGGTCAGCATCTGGCCATACATCGGGTTGCCGCTGGCATCCGCGACGGCGCCGTGAAAGGCGTGATCGGCGTCATGATAGCCCTGCCCGGTCGCCACCACAGCCAGCAGGACCTCGCACAGGCGGTGGATCTCGGCCTTCTGGGCGGGGCTGGCCAGCCTTGCCGCCTTGCGCGCCACATCGGTCTCGAGCGTCCGGCGCACTTCGAGCAGGCGCAGCAGCGCCTCGCCTTCGAGCCGGACCATCGTGGGCATCGGCCCTTGCGAGGTCTGCACCCGCGCCGACAGGTAGGTGCCATCGCCGCGCCGGCGGCGGATGATGCCCAGGCCTTCCCAGCGGTTGAGCGCCTCGCGGATCGTCGAGCGACCGACGCCCAGTTGCGCGGCCAGCGCGACCTCGGGCGGCAGACGGTCGCCGACGCCGAGGCCCGCGCGTTCGATCATGTCGGCCAGCGCGTCGAGCACCGCGACGCCGCGCGTGCGGCTTTCGAGCGGCTCCAGATAGCGCAGCGCAGATTTTTCCGACATGACGCGGCCTCCCTCGGTCCTCGCGCCGCACCTAGCGCAACTTGGACCTCTGCGCCAGTCTGCGCCGGATCAGGCCGCGTCGCTGAGGGACAGACGTTGCGACAGGGCCGCGACGAGGTGGTCCATCTGCGCGGCCGTGTTGTAGCCCTGCGCCGAGACGCGCGCGATGCAGCGGTCCTGCCAGCGGAACACCGGGATCTCGATCCCGTATTGCGCGAGCAGGTCCTTTTGCACCTGCTGCGGGTCACAGTCGGGGATCGGCATCGCCACCATCTGCGGTGCGCAGAATTCGGGCGTGGAGAGCGGCGGCAGACCCGTCAGCCGCGCCACCCGCGCGGCGGTGTCCTGCACCAGATCGCGGCAGCGCGCGGCGACCTGATCCCAGTGGTGATCCTTTCGGAACCGGATCGCGTCAGGCACTGTCAGCCAGGCGGCGGGGTCGCGTGTGCCTTGCATTTCAAGACTGTCGATAAAGGGCGTGTTGCCGAACATGCCCTTGGCCCCCGGCTCGTGCAGATCTTCTGTCCAGCCGTGGCTGATGACCAGCGGATTGATCATCGCGTGCAGGCCCCGGCGGACATGCACAAACGCTGCACCCTTGGGCGCCATCATCCATTTATGGCAATTGCCGGAATAGAAATCCGCCCCAAGCGCATCAAGGTCGAGGCGGATATGCCCCGGCACATGCGCCCCGTCGATCACCGACCAGATCCCCCGCGCGCGCGCCTCGGCGACGGCCGCTTTGATCGGGAACACCAGCGCCGTGGCCGATGTGATTTCGCTCAGGAACAGCACGCGGGTCCGCTCCGTCATCGCGGCCAGCACGGCGTCGGTGAACTGGTCCGCCCTTGTCAGAGGCAGCGGGATCGTGGCCGTCACGATTTTGGCCCCGGTCCTGCGGGCGACATAGGCCCAGGTTTTTTCCAGCGCGGCGTATTCGTGATCTGTCATCAGGATTTCGTCGCCCGGTTTCAGATCAAGGCTTTGCGCCACGATGTTCAGGCCGACGGTCGCATTCATCACGCCGACAAGGTCATCGGGGTCGGCACCAAGCTCACCCGCCAGAGCGACCCGCGCATCGCGCATCCAGGCGGAATAGCCACGCAGCGGATCAAGGAACGCGACCGGCTGGCGTTCCAGTTTCAACTGCCAGGCCTGATAGGCGGCAAAGACCGGGCGCGGGCAGGCCCCGTAAGAGCCGTGGTTGAGGAATGTCACCTCCGGGTCCAGCAGGAAGTGCGCGGCGAGGTTGTCGGTCACATCAGCGGCCTTTCATTGTGGGGTCAAGCGCGTCGCGCAGGCCGTCGCCAAACAGCGTCGTGGCCAGCACCGTGATGGCAAGGGCGGCGGTGGGAAACACCGCCATATGCCAGTAGAAATACATGAAACTCATGCCGGTATTGATCATCTGTCCCCAGCTTGGCGTCGGCGGCGGCACCCCGATCCCCAGGAAAGACAGCGACGCCTCGAGCATCATGGCGAGCGGGATCGCCAGCACGAAGCCCACGATGATCGGCGAAATCGAATTGGGGATCAGGTGGCGGCGGATCACATAGCCGGGCGAGGCGCCCAGCGCCTGCGCCGCGCGCACGAATTCCTTTTCCTTGAACGCCTTGATCTGCGCGCGCACCAAAAGGCAGACCTGCACCCAGCCGAACAGCGCCGAGATCACCACGATGGTGAGGAACCCGCCCCGCGTCAGCGCCCCCAGCAGCATCGCGGCGAGCAGCGGCGGCACCACCGAGAAAATCTCGATCACGCGCATGATGACCCAGTCCACCCAGCCTTCGTAATAGCCTGCGAGCGCCCCCAGCGGGATGCCGATCAGCACGCTGAAGGTCGCGGCGGCAAAGCCGATGGTCAGCGACACCCTTGCGCCATAGATGATGCGGGTAAAGAAATCGCGCCCCAGATCATCGACCCCGAACCAGTAGGTCGCCGATGGCGCGGCAAGACTGTCGGTGAGGAAATCCTGCGCATTGGGCCCGGCCTTGGTGATGAACGGCGCGATGATCGCCATCACCATGATGACGGCCAGCACTGCGCCCGCGACCACGGCCCCCTTGTTGGCGACAAACCGACGCCAGGCAAACCAGAGCGGGCCGCGCTGGCGATAGGTGGGTGTGGGGGTGGGTGTGGGGGTGGCAGATGTCACGGTCATCCCTTGCGCCCTCCGACCCGGATACGCGGGTTCAGCCAGGCATAGAGGATGTCGGAGAGCAGGTAGGCAAGGCAGAACATCACGGTCAGCATCAGCATCAGCGCCATTTCCAGCGGATAATCCCGCGTGCGGATCGAAGAGACGAAATAGGCGCCAAGCCCCGGCACCCGGAACATCGCCTCGACAAAGATCGACCCGGTCGCGGTGCCGATGAACATCGGCAGGAACACCGTCACCATCGGGATCGAGGAATTGCGCAACACATGCTGAAACAGGATGCGGCGTTCAGACAGCCCCTTGGCGCGCAGCACGGTGACGAACGGCTTGTTGAGCGTGTCGAGCATGGCCGAGCGGGTATAGCGCGCATAGGTCGCCATCGGGATCGTGGCATAGGCGATGATCGGCAGGATCCACTTTTTCGGCTCGCCCCAGCCGCTGGCCGGCAGCCAGGCCAGCCAGACAGCAAAGACGAGGATCAGCAGCATCGAGGTCACAAAGACCGGGATCGTCAGGCCCAGCGTGGCCACCGCCGAGGCGAGGTAATCGACCCAGGTGTTGCGCCGCAGCGCCGCCGCCATCCCCAGCAGGATCCCCAGCGGCGCGCCGATCAGCACGCCAAGGCCCCCCAGCACGAGGCTCGGCACCCAGGCGCGGCCGATCAGTTCGAGCACGGTTTCGCCGGGGCTCTGGAACGGCACGCCGAAGTCGAGCCGCAGCACGCCCCACATGTATTTGAGATATTGCACATAAATCGGCTGGTCGAGGCCATACTTCGCCATGATCCGGTCGCGCACGGCAGGCGGCATCGGCATGTCGCCGGCGTCGAACGGGCCGCCCTTGATCGCATGCATCATCACGAAGATGAGGACCGACACGATGAAGAACGTGACCATGATCGACAGCAGGCGGCGCAGGATGAATACGGTCATGATGTCAGCAAAGCCTCTACCCTGTGTCCCTGGCCCAGATCGACGAGCCGCGCGACATCGGACGGCGCCAGCCCCAGGTCGCGCGCGGCCATGCGCGGCGTCGCCGCCTCGAGCGCGTCGCGGCTGGCGAATGTCCGCACCCTGCGGTCGCGCGGGTGCAGCGCCGGGATCGCATCGAGCAGCGCGCGCGTGTAGGGGTGGCGCGCGTCGGTAAAGATCGCCTCGGTCGGCGCCTCCTCGACCACGCGGCCGTTGAACATCACCGCCACCCGGTCAGTGAGCGAGCGCACCACCGACAGGTCATGGCTGATGAACAGGATCGACAGGCCCATCTCGGCCTGCAAATCCTGCAACAGGTTGATGATCTGCGCCTTGACCGACACGTCGAGCGCGCTGGTGGGTTCATCCGCCACCAGCACATCGGGCCGCAGGATCAGCGCGCGGGCGATGGCCACGCGCTGGCGCTGCCCGCCCGACAGCTCATGCGGATAGCGGCCGCCATAGCTGCGGTGCAGCCCCACCCGTTCGAGCCAGTCGAGCGCCTGCTGCGTCTGTTCGCGGGGCGACCCCAGCCCATGGATATGCAGCGGCTCGGCCACGATCTGCGCCAGCGTGAACATCGGGTCGAGCGCGCTGTAGCTGTCCTGAAAGACCACCTGCATCCGCCTGCGAAAGGGCTTCAGCGCGCCGTGGCCCAGATGCGTGATGTCGGTGCCGCCCACGATGATCTGACCCGCCGTGGGCTCGGTCAGGCGCAGCGCGATCATGCCGGTGGTGGTCTTGCCCGACCCGCTTTCGCCGACAAGGCCAAGGATCGCGTTGCGCGGCAGGGTCAGCGAAACGTCCCGCACGGCGTGCAATGCGGTGTGGGTCGGACGCAACGCGCCGCCTTCGCGCAGGCGGTAGGTCTTGGTCAATCCGCGCAGTTCGAGCGCCGGGGCCTCGGTCATTGCAACCTCCAGCAGGCGGCCTGCCGGTCGTCGCCATAGGGCAGAAAGGCCGGCATCTCGGCCACGCAGCGCGCATCGGCAAGACCGCAGCGCGGGTGAAACGGACAGCCCGAGGGCGGATCGGCCGGGTTGGGCGAGGCGCCGGGGATCTCGACCAGCCGCTGGCGCCCGGCGCTCTGCCCGGGCATCGAGCCGAGCAGCGCGGCGGTATAGGGGTGCAGCGGATCGTCGAATATCGCGGCGACGGGCGCCACCTCCATCACGCGGCCGCCATACATCACCACCACGCGGTCCACCGTTTCGGCGATGACGCCCAGATCATGCGTCACCATGATGAGCCCCATCCCCATCTCGGCCTGCAACGCCTTGATGAGCTGCAATATCTGCGCCTGAATGGTGACATCGAGCGCGGTGGTGGGTTCATCGGCGAACAATATCTGCGGGCGGCAGGACAGCGCCATGGCGATCATCGCGCGCTGCAACATGCCGCCCGAAAGCTGATGCGGATAGGCATCCAGAATGGCGGCCGGGTTCTTGATCTCGACGCGGGCGAGCAGCGCCTCGGCCTGCGCGCGGGCGGCACGCTTGCCGATATCCTGATGCGCCATGATCGTCTCGGCGATCTGCTGGCCGATGGTGAACACCGGGTCAAAGGCGGTCATCGGGTCCTGAAACACCATCGCCGCGACACGCCCGCGCAATTGCGACAGCTTGCGCGCATCCGCGCCCAGCACATCGACGCCGCCAAGCGCGAGCCGGTCCGCCGTGATCCGCGCGGGCGGCTCGCGCAGCAGGCGCAGGACGGCCATGCAGGTGACGGATTTGCCCGACCCGCTCTCGCCCACGATGCCGAGGCTCTCGCCTGCATCCACATGCAGCGACAGGCCCCGCACCGCCTGCACGACCCCGTCGGACTGTGCGAAACTGACCACGAGGTTGCTGATATCGACGAGCCGCATCGGACTGCCGTCTCCTCTGGATACCGGGAAAAGGGTGCCCCCCGGCGCGCAAGGCACCGAGGGGCGGGGAGGCTGCGTCACATCAGTTCTTGCTGATGTTGGCGTAGAAGTAGGGCACCAGCCGGTTCAGCGGCGACATGCCTTGCGAGTTCGGCTCGACCCCGGCGCCCGACAGGCTGTCGCTGACGACCGACACCGTGATCGGATGCACCAGCGGCACCATCGAGGCATTGTCGATCAGCACCTGTTCGGCCTGCTGGTAGAGCGCCAGCCGCTCTTCCCAGACCGGGTTCGCGTCAGCGGCGGCAACCAGCGCATCATATTCTGGAATGCGGTGGTCATGGCGGCCGCCGTTGTAGAAGATGCCGTAGAAGTTCGACGGGTCGAGGTAGTCGTATTCATAAGGCGCAAGGAACAGGTTGTTTTCCTTGTTCAGCATCGCCTGCATCCAGTCCTGGATCGGCATCACCTTGATATTCATGGTGATCCCCAGGGTCTCTGCAAACTCGGCCTGAAGGTATTGCAGCATCGGCGCGGTGATGGCCCCGTTGTAGCCGCCCTGGTCCCGATACCAGATCTCGACCACCGGAAAGCCTTCGCCGCCGGGATAGCCCGCCGCCGCGAGGTATTCGCGCGCCTTCTCCGGGTCGAACACGGCCTGCGCCGCGATCTCTTCGTTATAGCCCGGATAGGAGGGCGGCAGGAGCGAGCGGCCCGGCACCGCAAGGTTGCGCAGCACGGTCGAGGTCATTTCCTCGCGGTCGATGGCATACCACAGCGCGCGGCGCACGTTGACGTCGTCAAAGGGCGGCGAGGTCATGTCGAAGGCGATGTAGCTCGTGGCAAAGATCGCATTCTGGCGCAGCTGATCGGGGAAACGCTGCTCGACAAAGGGGATCTGGCCTGCGTTGAGCACGGTGAAATCCGTCTCGCCCGCCATGAAGGCCGGCAGCCCGACCTCGGGCGCGCCCAGCGAGGGGTCGATCTCGATCCGCTCGACGGCACCCGGCCACGGCCCGGTGTATTCGGGGTTGCGCACCATCACCATGGCATTGTTGGATTTTTCCCAGCTTTCGACCATGTAGGCGCCCGAGGATACCAGCGTATCGACGTTGGTGGCGTAGTCGTCGCCATACTGGTCCCAGACATGTTTGGGCACCGGATACCAGAGGCTGACCACCGAGGGCAGATAGGGTTTCGGCGTGGCGGTCGTGACGCGGATGGTGCGGTCGTCCACCGCTTCGAGGCCGAGCACCGAGACATCGGCGCCATTCTCGGTCACGTCCTTCCAGCCCGCGATGCCGCCGGCGAAATCCCAATACCAGTTGAAATCATAGCCGGTCGTCGCCGCACGCTGCAGTGCAAAGACGTAATCCTCGGCGGTCAGCGGCTCCCCATCGGAAAACTTGAGCCCCTCGCGCAGGGTAAAGGTCCAGGTCAGCCCGTCCTCGGACTGCTCCCAGCTTTCGGCCGCCACGCCGGTGAGGACGTATTCGTTGTCAAAGCTGGTCAGCGGCAGCTGCGTCATTTCGGGAAAACCGGCGCGGGCATAGACCGTGCGCATGTAATCCATGTAGGTGCCACTGGTGCTTTCGCCCGGCGCCGTGACGGTCTGCGCCAGCCCCGGCGCGGCCAGCATCACCGCCAGCGCGGCGGCACCTGCCAATTTCCTCAAGAGACCCATGTTTTCCCTCCTTGCTCACGTTCTTGTCGTGGTTGCACATGTGCCGGGACCAGCCGGACGGGTCCGTCAGGCGGGCGGGCAACTGGGCATGGCACATCTCCGCGCCACAACACCAATGTTAAATGTCTGACAAATGATTTCACACTTGGCAAGCGTTTTGGCGGATGAAAGCAACGCGCTCAGCGCGCCGCCCAGAGCGCCCCACGTTCAAAGATCGTGGCCATCTGCGGCACCGCGAATTCGTCGGCCGTATGGCCCAGCGCCGAATAGAACACCCGCCCCTTGCCATAATGGCGCGTCCAGACCACCGGCATGACCACGCCGGCCACATCGGCGAGGTGGTCGCCGGTGAATGTCGTGGTGGCGAGCACGCGGTTGGACGGGTCCACATGCATGTAATACTGCTCGGACCGGTAGGCGAAATCGCCCAGACCCGCGACGATGGGGTCGTCCGAGGTGACATTGACCGTGTAGTCGATGATGTTGCCGGGGTGCGACACCCACTGCCCGCCGGTCATGAACTGATATTCGGTCTCGTTGCGAAAGGCGTCGCACATCATCCCATGCGCCCCGGCAAGGCCCGTGCCCGCGCGCACGGCAGCGGTCAGGCCGGCAAGCTCGTCCTTTTCGATGGTGCTCATGGTGATCATCGGCACGATCAGGTCATGGCGGCCCAGATCGGGTGCAGCAAGGCAGCCGGTGCCCTGCTGCACATCGACGGCAAAGCCGTGGCGTGCCAGCATGTCCGCCACGATGGCGGCGCTGCGGTCGGGCGTGTGGCCATCCCAGCCGCCCCAGAAGATCAGCGCGCTCTTGGTCATGTCAGTCATCCATCTGTCCAAAGGGGAGGTCGGCGCGCATCGGCGCGGGGCGGGGGCAGCCATGGGCGAGCGTCACGCGCGCGCCGGTGGCGGCCGAGGTCATGATCGCCTCGATCACCTCGAGCACGTGGAGCGACAATGCGAGGCTCGCCCGGTGCGGCCGCCCGCTGACGATGGCCTGCGCCATGTCGGCCAGGCCGAGGATGCGGTAATTGCCGTCGCCGTAAAGGTGGCTTTGCGGCGCGGTCTGCCAGTCGCCCTTGCCTTGCGCCACGCGGACCTCACCCTCAAACTGGTTCGGGTCGGCCACCACCATGGAGCCGGTGCGGCCGTAAATCTCGATATGGTTGGCGCCGTGTTTCCACACGTCGAAACTGGTGGTCAGGGTGACAGCGGCGCCGTTCTCGAACTCCAGCAGGCCCGAGATATGGGTCGGCACCTGCACGTCGAAAACCTCGCCCTGTCGCGGGCCCGACCCGATGGTGCGGGTGGAATGAGAGGCCTTGGCATGGCCCATCACGGCGCGCAAAGGGCCGATCATGTTCACCAGACAGGTGATGTAATAGGGCCCCATGTCCAGAAGCGGGCCGCCACCGGACTGGTAGTAGAAATCGGGGTTGGGATGCCAGAGCTCATGGCCCGGCACCATCATCGTGGCGCTGCCGGCCACGACCTCGCCGAGGGCGCCGCCATCGACCAGCGCGCGGGCGGTCTGATGCGCCCCGCCAAGAAAGGTGTCGGGCGCGCAGCCCACCCGCAGGCCGGCGGCCTGCGCGGCCGCGACCAGTTCACGCGCCTGCGCCATCTCGACCGCGAGCGGCTTTTCCGAATAGACATGCTTGCCGGCGGCGAGCGCCCGAAGCCCGACGGCCACGTGATGCTGCGGCGTGGTCAGGTTGAGGATCACGGCGATGCGCGGATCGGCCAGCAGGGCCGCCACTTCCATCGCCGCGATGCCATAGGCCGCGGCCTTGGCCTGCGCAGCGGCCATGTTCACATCGGCGCAGGCCACGATGCGCAACACGGGAAACTGCGCCGCCGCGCGCAGATAGGCATCCGAGATATTGCCGGTCCCGATGATGCCGACGCCGATCGGATCGGTCATAGCTGGTAGATCCTTCTCGCATTCGCATGGCTGATCGCCGCCGCCTCATCGGCAGACAGCCCGTCGAGCACGGCCTGCGTGATGGCGAGCCAGCCGGGCAGGCCCGCACCCAGATCGACCACCGGCCAGTCGCTGCCCCAGACGATGCGCGCGGGGCCGAACACGTCGAGCACATGGTCGATATAGGGGCGCAGGGTCTCGCGCGTCGCGGTGCCCGGCGCGCAATAGGCGGTGAGGCCCGACAGCTTGCAGGCCACCTGCGGCAAGGCGGAGAGCGCGGTCATCCCGGCCTTCCACGGCTCCAGCCCGCCACCGGCAATGTCGGGCACCCCACAATGGTCGAGGACATAGGCCTGATCGGGGCAGGCGCGCACGAGGTCGGCCGCAATGTGCAACTGGTCGGCGCGCACCACGATGTCATAGACCCGGCCCCGCGCCCCGATGGCGCGGATATTGCGGCGAAACGTCTCGCCCTGCGACATGCCATCGTCCACGACATGCAGCAGCCGGCGGTACCCCACGACCCCCAGCTCCTCGCATTCGTCGAGCCAGTCGGCAAAGCCCGCCTCGGTCTCGGGCCAGCAGGCGGCGATCTGGCCCAGCAGACGCGACCCGGGCACCATCAGGGAATGGACATGCCGCGCCTCGGCCTTGTAATCGGCCTCGTCCACGCCCGCCTCCATGAAGATGACGCCCTCGACCCGGTCCCCGGTCAGTGCTTGCGCATCCTCGAGCGTGAAGTCCCCCGCGAGCGCGGGAATGCCATCGGTCCAGCCATAGCCGAGCCTGTCGCGGTAGATCAGATGCAGATGCGTATCAATCAGCGCCACGCGTGTCGTTCCTCCCTATCCTCGGTCGCTCCGGGAAAGATTTTTCGTACGAAAAATCTTGCGCCCGGCATCAGCCGGGCGGGAAAATTTTTCGTACGAAAAATTTTCGTCCCCAACCCCGCCACCTGTCCCGAACTCAGTCCGCGATCACATCCTGGCGTTGCCGGCCCAGACCCGCGATGCCCAACTCGACCACATCGCCAGCCTTGAGGTAGACTGGCGGCTTCTGCCCCAGCCCGACGCCCGGCGGCGTCCCGGTCGAGATCACATCGCCCGGATGCAGCGTCATGAACTGGCTGAGGTAACTCACCAGATGGCGCACGCCGTAAACCATCGTGCGGGTCGATCCGTTCTGGTACTTGTGCCCGTTCACCGTCAGCCACATCGCCAGATCCTGCGGGTCGGCCACATCGTCGCGCGTCACCAGCCAGGGGCCGATCTGGCCAAAGTTGTCGCAGCTCTTGCCCTTTGTCCATTGCCCCGACCGCTCGGTCTGAAAGGCGCGCTCGGACACGTCATTCGTGATGGCATAGCCCGCGACATGGTCCATCGCCTCGGCCTCGGAGACATATTTGGCCTGCGTGCCGATGATGACGGCAAGCTCCACCTCCCAGTCGGTCTTTTCCGAGCTGCGCGGGATGATGATCGGGTCGTTGGGGCCGCAGATGGCGCTTGTGGCCTTCATGAAGATCACAGGCTCCGGCGGCACCGCCATCCCGCTTTCGGCGGCATGGTCGGCATAGTTCAGCCCGATGCAGATGAACTTGCCCGTCCCCGCCACACAGGCACCCAGCCGCGTATCGGCCGGCACCACCGGCAGGCTGCCCGCATCGACCGCCCTGATCGCCGCCAGCCCCGCATCCGACAGCACGTCGCCGCCAATATCGGCCACCACGCCGCTCAGATCGCGGATCGTGCCGTCATCATGCATCAGGCCGGGTTTCTCGGCGCCGCGCGCCCCGTGTCGCAGAAGTTTCATGCCATCAATCCCTTGTCAGACACTTGTCAGATATTCGCCCAGCCGCCGTCGATCACATGGGCCACGCCAGTGGTATAGGAGGCCTCGTCAGATGCAAGGTAGGTCACGAGCGCCGCGATCTCTTCGGCCTTGCCGATCCGCCCGATCGGCTGGCGCGCGATAAAGGCCGCGCGGGCCGCCTCGTAATCCCCCGTCGCGCGCAAGCGTGCGTCGAGCGAGGGGCTCTCGACCGTGCCCGGACAGATCGCGTTGCAGCGGATGCCTTTGGTGACGAAATCCGCCGCGATGGATTTCGTCAGCCCGATCACCCCCGCCTTGGACGCGCCATAGACGAACCGCCCCGGCGCCGCGATCACCGAGGACGCGACCGAGGCCATGTTGATGATGCTGCCGCCGCCGTTTGCGATCATGCCCGGCAGGAACGCCCGGCACATCCGGTACATCGCCGTCATGTTCAGCCGCAGCGAGAAATCCCATTGCTCTTCGTCGCAGTCCAGGATCGTGCCCGCCGCGACAAAGCCCGCGCAGTTGAACAACACATCCGGCGCGCCGACCTCGGCCACCGCCTGCGCGATGCCCGCCGGGTCCATCACGTCGAGAAACCGCGTCTCGACCCCCTCGCCCGCGAGCCCCTCGAGCGCCGCGCGGTTCACGTCGCTCGCGATCACCCGCGCGCCCTCGCGCGCCATCATCAGCGCCGATGCGCGCCCGATCCCCTGCCCCGCCGCCGTCACCAGCGCCAGTTTGCCCTCAAGCCGTCCCATCCTGAACCCTTCATCTTGCCATAAATATCCCGGGGTCCGGGGCAGAGCCCCGGGACGCCCCCATCCCTCACACCGGCAGGCAGGCAGGCCCGATAGGCTCAAAGCTCTTGTAGGTCAGGATGAACTCCCGATGCCCCATCGCCTCCGATGCCGTCTCATCGCCCGCCGCCACCGCGCGCACCTTGTCGAAAATCGCCTGCCCGACCTCTTCCAGCGTCGCGCCGCCCTCAAGCACAGCACCCGCGTTGATGTCCATATCCTCCGCCAGCCGCCGATACATATGCGGATTGGCCGCGATCTTGATGACCGGCGCAAGGGCAGATCCGACGACCGAGCCCCGCCCCGTCACGAAAAGCGTGCAATGCGCGCCCGAGGCCATCATCTCCACGATCTCGGCATTGTCCGAGATATTGGGAAAGCCGAAGCGCACCTCGCCATCGGGCACCACATCCATCAGGTAAAGCCCGCCGCGCGGTGGAATGTCGCCGGGCTTGATGAGGCCGGCAATCTTGCTCTGGCCCGATTTCATGTAGGCGCCCAGCGACTTCTCCTCGATCGTGCTCAGCCCGCCGTCCGCATTGCCGGCGGCAAAGCTGCCATAGCCCAGCGTCGCATAGTAGCGCGCGGCCTTGTCCACCGCAGCGCGCAACGCATCGGCCAGCGCGGGCGTGGCGGCACGGTCGGCCATGATCCCCTCGCAGCCGATCAGCTCGCCCGTTTCCTCGAATATGCAGGCCGCCCCCGCCGCCACCAGCTTGTCGAATGCGATGCCGGCGGCCGGGTTGCCGGTGATGCCGCTGGTGCCGTCCGACCCGCCGCAGACGGTGCCGACGATGAGGTCCGACAGCGCCACCGGCACGGTCGGCGCCTTGGCCAGCGCCGCCATCTGCGCGGCGACCCAGTCGCGCCCCTTGGCGATGCTCTCGCGCGTGCCGCCGTCAGACTGGATGGTGACCACCAGCACCGGCCGCCCGCTGTCGCGGATCGCGCGTTCGAGCATGTCGCGGTCAAAGCTCTCGCAGCCCAGGCTCACCAGCACCACCGCGCCCACATTGGGATGGGTGCACAGCCGCGCCATCATCCGCTGCGCATAGGGGTTGGGAAAGCAGCCGGGAAAGCCGATCAGATGCGCGTCCTCGCCCGCGATGCGGCGCGCGACGTGATGGGCGCATTCCACCAGATAGGCGACCGCCACATGGTTGCGGATCCCCTTGCGCCCGTCGGCGCGCAGCCAGCCACGCATCGCGCTCATGCGACCTCTCCCCCCCGGCCATGCGTCGGCGTGTAATCGCTGCGCAGGTTGTGCAGATGCACATGCGCCCCCGCCGCGATGGGCGCGGACGCCCGCCCGATCGGCGCACCGTATTTGACGATCTGCGCGCCGGCCGCGATGGCCTGCCGCGCGATCTTGTGGCCGAGGCCGAGCGCGTCGGGCACCGTCACCTGCGCGCCTTCGACCGCGATCACCTCGCCCGCCGCGATCCGGTCGCGCAGGACATAGACGCTGTCGCCGGGGTGAAGGAGCAAGAGCCGCGGATCGGTCATCATCAGAACTTTCCATGCGCGAGATAGGCCGCCTGCGGGTCCATGCCCCTCAGGATCGCGCGCCGCACGAGGCTTTCGGTCTGCATCGCTTCGACCGATTTCTTGATCACCTCGTCGAGGATTTCCGCCGCGATCACCACCATCCCGTCGCTGTCGCCATGCAGCCAGTCGCCCGCCCGCACCGCGACCGCGTCGATCATGATCGGCTGCGCGACCGCCGTGGGCCGCCACAGCCCCACCACATCGCGCGGCGTGTGGAACACACGCCAGCAAGGGAACCCCAGCCGCGTGATGAAACCGCTGTCGCGCAGCCCGCCGTCCATCACCGCGCCCAGCACGCCCTTGCGGTGCAGCGTCTCGGCCGACAGCTCGCCCATCTGCGCCACGACATGGTTGTGCGGCTGCGCGATCCAGACATGCCCGCCGGGCGCCTGCGACAGAAGGCCGGTCCAGTCGAGCAGCGTCCGATGCGCGTCCGCGCCCTCGACCATCTGCCCCTCGACCGTCCAGGCAGGGCCGGTCAGCACCAACTCGGGCTGGAGGGGGGTGATCCGTGGCGGCAGGGTGAAATCGCGCCGTCCCATCGCGCGCAGCACGTCATGGACGACGCTGGTATAGACCCCCTGCAACACCGTGACGCGCGGATCAGTCATGGTGGAACACTTCGCGCATGTCCGCCCACCATTCGCCCTCCTTGCGGGTGTCGAGCGGCACCTGACAGGGCATGCAGACCGCCCACCATTCCTGCGTCACCGGGTCGGCGGCCATTTTCGCCATGTCGGCGGCGTAATCATCCCCGTGATATTCGAAATAGGCGAACATCAGGTTCTCGGGTTCCTTGAGAAAGATCGAGTAGTTGCGGATGCCGCAGGCGGTGATCATCCGCAGCACATCCGGCCAGACGGCGGCGTGCAGTTCCAGATATTTCGCCTTTTGCGCGGCGTTGAGGCCGATCACCGATCCGTAGCGTGTCATGCCGTTCCTCCGATGGTGACGTGGCTGCCCGCCACGGTCTGTGCGCCGATCGCGTCCCAGTCCCAGCCGATGCCCAGCCCCGGCACTTCGGGCGGATGCGCCATGCCGCCGCGCAGATCAAGCCGCGCAGAGGTGATCGCGTCAAGCTGCGGGATGTATTCCAGCATCCAGGAGTTCGGCACGGCGCAGACAAGGCTCACATGCAACTCCATCAGGAAATGCGGGCAGACCGCGATGTTATACGCCTCGGCCATGTGGGCCACCTTGAGCCAGGGCGTGATGCCACCGATCCGGGCCGCATCGACCTGGCAGATGCTGGCGGCGCCCTGCTGGAAATAGTCCTTGAACTGGCTGGCGGAATAAAGGCTCTCGCCCACGGCGATCGGCACGCGGGAATGGCGGGCAAGCCGCGCATGGCCGCCCAGATCGTCGGCGGGCAAGGGCTCTTCGAACCAGCCGATGCCGTGGCGGGCGAGCATGTCGGCGCGCAGCATCGCCTGATGCAGGCTGAACCCCTGATTGGCATCGGTAAAGATGTGGAACGCATCGCCCACCGCCGCGCGCACCGCCCCCAGCCGCGCGTCATCCTCGGCCAGATGCGGGCGGCCGATCTTGACCTTGGCGCCGGCAAAGCCCTGCGCCTGCACCGCCAGCGCATCGGCGACCAGCGCCTCGGTCTCGATATGCAGCCAGCCGCCTTCGGTCGAATAGACCGGGATGGCCGCCTTGGCCCCGCCCGCCATCCGCCACAGCGCCAGCCCCGCGCGCATACAGCGCAGATCCCACAGCGCCGTGTCCACCGCCGCGAGCGCCAGCGAGGTGATCGCCCCCACCGCCGTCGCGTGGGTTGCAAACAGAAGGTCGCGCCAGATCGCTTCGATCTCGTCCGCCTCGCGCCCGATCAGGCGCGGCGCCAGCGTGTCGCGGATCAGCGCGACCACCCCGGGCCCGCCGGTGCCGATGGTATAGCTATACCCCGTGCCCTGCGCGCCGTCGCTGTCGGTGAGCGTCACGATCGGCGTCTCCTGCGAGACAAAGGACTGGATCGCATCGGTGCGCCGCACCTTGGGCGCAAGGTCCACCATCCGCACCTCGACCTGTTCGATCCGCGCCATCACCGCACCTCCAGCGTGGCGCCCGTCCGGGCATCAAACAGATGCGCCCGTTCGAGCGCGAGGCGGAAGGGCAGCACCTCGCCCGGTTGCAGGATATGCGGGCCATAGAGCTTGGCCTGCACCTCCTGCCCGGCGATGGTCGTATAGATCAGGCTCTCCATCCCGAGCGGCTCGGCGATGGAGACGGTGAGCGTCAGGTCGGCAGGCTCTGCCGCCGCGCCCAGACCATGGCCCACCGGGCTGATATCGTCGGGCCGGATGCCCAGCACCACCTCCTGCCGCTCGACCACCCGGCCCGCGAGGCGCGCAGGCACCGGCACCGCCTCGCCCGACAGCAGCCGCACCTGCCCACCCTCGATGCGGCCCTCGAGCAGGTTCATCGGCGGCGAGCCGATGAAGGTCGCCACGAACGTATTGGCGGGGCGGTTGAACACCTCCATCGGCGTGCCGACCTGCTCGATATACCCGTCGCGCATCACCACGATACGGTCGGCAAGCGTCATCGCCTCGACCTGATCATGGGTCACATAGACGACCGTCGTGCGCACCTGCCGGTGCAGCTTCTTGATCTCGGCGCGCATCTGCCCGCGCAGTTTCGCATCAAGGTTCGACAGGGGCTCGTCAAAGAGGAACGCATCGGGGTGGCGCACGATGGCGCGCCCCATCGCGACACGCTGGCGCTGCCCGCCCGACAGCTCGGCCGGGGTCCGCCCAAGCAGGTCCGTCAGCCCCAGGATCGCCGCCGCCTCGTCCACCCGCTGCGCGATCACCGCCGGGCTCTGCCCCGCGATCTTGAGTCCGAACCCCAGATTGTCGCGCACGTTCATATGCGGGTAGAGCGCATAGTTCTGGAACACCATCGAGATGTTGCGCTTGCGCGGCGGCAGGTCATTGACCACCCGCTCGCCGATGCGCACCTCGCCGCCGGTGATATCCTCGAGCCCCGCGATCATCCGCAGCGTGGTGGACTTGCCGCAGCCCGAAGGGCCCACCAGCACCACGAATTCCTCATGCGCGATCTCGAGGTCGATGCCATGCACCACCCGCACCGCACCATAGTGTTTCTCCACACCGCGTAGCGATATTCCCGCCATTCTCAGCCTTTCACGCCGCCGAACGTCAGCCCGGCAATCAGATGTTTCTGCACAAGGAAGGTCATGATCAGCGCCGGGATGATGATGATCACCGCCATCGCGCACATGCCCGCCCAGTCGATGGTGAATTGCGCGGTGAAATCCATCAGCCCCACCGGCAAGGTCTTGCTGTCCGTGGACCGCGTGAGTTGCGACGCCAGCGCATATTCGTTCCAGGAGGTCAGGAACGCGAACACCCCCGCCGCCGCGATGCCAGAGCGGGCGAGCGGAAACTCGATCTTCCAGAAGGCCTGCCAGCGGGTGCAGCCATCGACCTGCGCGGCCTCCGACAGGCTCATCGGGATCTGGCGGAAAAATCCGTCGATCAGCCAGACCGTGAATGGCACGTTGAGGCTCACATAGATGATGATCAGCCCGGGTTTGGTGTCGATCAGCCCCAGCCGCGACCAGACCATGAAGATCGGCAGGCTGAGCGCGATGCCGGGCACCGCGCGAAACAGCATCAGCCCGAGGAAGATGCCGCCCTTGAACCGAAAGCGGTAGCGCGCAAAGGCATAGCCGCCCGCCATCCCGATGATCAGCGCGATGACGGTAGAGGTCAGCGCGATGATCATCGAATTGGCGAAATAAGACGCGACGGGGATGCCCACCTGCTCGGCGCCAAAACCGAAGATCTTGGCGAAATTGCCCAGCGTCAGCGCCTCGGGCACCCAGATCGGCGGCTTGGCCAGGATCTCGCGGTTGGGCCGAAAGGCCGAGAGCATGACCCAGAGCCCCGGCACGCACATGATCACCATCAGCACGAATGTCAGCAGCCACAGGCCGGTCGATTGCAGCCGCTTTTTCAGCGGGCGGGCGGGGGCCAGGGCGGTCATTGCACACCCCCCATGTAGCGCCGCGCCGCCATCAGCTTGTGGTAGAAATACCAGGTGAACAGGATCGACAGGATGGTCGAGACATAGGCCATCGCATTGGCCTGCCCCATCCGCGCGTCGCTGTAGCCCGTCCGCGCGATCATGGTCCAGAGCAGCTCCGTGCGCCCCGCCGGCCCGCCGCCGGTCATCACATGCACGATGTCATAGGCCCGCGCCACGTCGAGCGAACGGATCGTCATCGCGATAAAGGCAAAGGGCATGATGAAGGGCAGCGTGATGTGCCGGAACACCTGCCAGGCGTTGCAGCCATCCACACGCGCCGCCTCCAGCGGGTCGCGCGGCATCGCGAACAGCCCGGCAAGCAGCAGGATGGCGAAAACGGATGTGCTCATCCAGACCTCGGCCACGATGATCGAGAACATGGCGAGTTTTGCATCCACCAGCCAGGGGATCGCCCGGTCGGTCAGGCCGAGGCTCTGCAACGCATTGTTCAGGATGCCGATATTGTCGTTGAAGATGAACTTGAACTGGAAACCCACCAGAATCGGCGAGAACATCATCGGAAACATCATGATGGTGCGCAGCGTGCGCTGCCCCCAGGTGATCTTGGCAATCAACAGCGCGATGCCGAGCCCGAGGATGAATTCGAGGTTGAGCGCAATGGTCAGAAACAGGATCGTGCGGCCGAACGCCACCCAGAAATCCCGGTTCTCGAACAGCCGCACATAGTTGCGCAGGCCGACAAAGGTCCACAGCGTCTCGGGCCGCACCAGCCGGTAGGCGGTGAGGCTGGTGTAGAGCGAGAACAGGAGCGGAACGGCCACGACGAACAGCATCGTGACGATCGCGGGCGTCAACAGCAGGACCGGGGTCCAGTTGGCGCGTCTGGTGGCAAAAATGCGGGCCATCTTGTCTTTCTGCTCGGATCAGACCGGCGGCGCGCGGGGATGGCGCGCGCCGCCCTTCATCTTTTGGCTTCAAATATCCTCGCCGAAGGCTCCGGCAGATATCGCCAGAGCCTGCGGCGGGCAGGCGCGGGTCAGTAGCCAGCGTCCTTCATGATCTCGGCCGCCGCCTCTGCCGCCGCGTCGAGCGCCTCTTGCGGGGTCTTGTCGCCCACGATCGCCGCCTGAAGCTGCGGCCAGAGCACGTTGCTCACCTCGATCCACTCGGGGATGAGCGGTGGGGTAAAGGCGTCCTCGGCCATCGAAGTGCGGAAGGTCGAGAACACCTCGACCATATAGGCGTTGCCGGCCGCCTCGAACTCGGCCAGCGCGGTGTCCCAGACCGCGGTTCGCGTCGGCAGGATGCCCATGCGCGCCTCGATGATCTGGCGGTCGGGATCGGTCAGGAAGGTGACGAAAGACGCCGCCGCCGCCTTGTTGTCGCAGCCCTCGGTGATCGAGAAACTGTGGCTGCCCGACCAGCCGGTGCGCAGGCCACCAGACCCGGCCGGCGCGCGCACCACGCCCACATTGCCCGCGACCTGGCTGTTGGCCGGGTCGTTGAAGAAGGCCGACCAGCCGCCCCAGTCGAGGTCCATCGCCACCGTGCCCGACCCGAACCCGAGGCCGGTGTCGTCCCACAGATAGTTGGGCACGCCCGCCGGCACCGCACCCGCCTTGTAGAGATCGACAAAGAACGACAGCGCGGCAACGCCCGCCGCGGAGTTGAAGGTCGGGTTCCAGTCCGCGTCGAACATCGCGCCGCCATTGGCGACCAGAAGCTCATAGAACCGGCCCGTGACGGCCTCGTCCTTGCCCACATACTGAAAGCCGTAGAAGTCGGGCGGATTGGCAAAGAACAGCGCCTGATCGCGCACCTGGTCCCAGGTCTCGGGCGGGGTCAGCGGATAGCCGTATTCCGCTTCGAACGCCGCCTTGTTGGCCTCATCCTCATAAAGCGACTTCTGGTAGAACAGGTTCGAGACGTCCGAGTGGCGCGGCAGTTGCACCAGCCGGCCGCCGACCGTCGAATGCGCGAGCAGCAGCGGGGTAAAGCCCGCCAGCACCTCGGGCGCGATGAGGTCGTTGAGGTCGGCGTAGATATTGCCGTATTGCGGCGCGAATGACGTGTGGTTCGACCCCACACACCAGTTGAGCGTGCCCGCCGCGATGTCCTGCTTGATCTCGCGATCGAGCTCGAAGTGGTTCTTGCGGCTCAGGATCTCGACGGTGGCACCGGTCGCGGCCTCCCATTCGGCAATCGTCGCGTAAAGCGGCTCGTATTGCGCGCCGCCGATCAGCTTCACGCGCAGCGTATAGCCGCTGAAATCGCCGTAGTCCTGCGCCAGCGCGCCGGTTGCGGCCATCGCCGCGACTGCCGCACCCAGACCCAGCCTTCTTGCAGTTCTCAGTGTCATGACGTCCTCCCATGGTCGTCTGTTGGCGGGGCATGGCGCCCCCTTCTCGTCCCGCCACGCGCGCGCGCGGCGATCCCCTCTCAGCCCTGCGCCGCGTGGCGCGGGGCCAGCTCCTGTCTGATGCGCGCGGTATCGGCACCCAATGCCGGCGCCGCGCGGCCATTGCCCGGCACCGCGCCGTCGATCCTGACCGGGCCGCGCACTGTGCGCAGGGTCACGCCGTCGCGGGTCACCTCGCGCTCCATGTCGAGCTGCGCCCAGACCGGGCTCGCGCGCAGCGCGGGCCAGTCGAGCACCTCGGCGCACCAGATGTCGGCGGGTTGCAGGACGGCCAGCCATTGCGCCGTGCCCTGCCCCGCCAGCGTCTGCGCGACCAGCGCCTTGATGGCGTCACGCTCGGCCCGCGCGTCGCGACCGGCGAGGTCAACGCCCAGCAGATCGCCCAGCGCCGCGAGCGAGGGCACCATGGCCAGCGCCAGCCAGCCATCCGCCGTGCGGTAAACGCCGTAGGGCGCGCCCACATAGGCATGCGCGCCCGCGACCGCCGCGCGTTCCGGCAGATGCCCGCCATCGTTGAGATGCGTCGTGAGAACCTCGAACTGAAAGGCCAGCAGGGCCTCGATCAGGCTCGTCTCGACCAGCGCGCCGCGCCCATGCCCCCCGCGCCCGACCAGTGCCGCGAGGATCCCCTGCGCCAGCGCCTCGCCGGCGAGCATGTCGGCGACCGCGAGCCCCATCGGCATCGGCCCGTCGCCCCGCGACCCCGTCAGCCACATCAGACCCGCGCGCGCCTGCGCCAGCAGATCCTGCCCCGGAAGCGCGCGCCAGTCGCTGTCGCCGTAGCCCGAGATCATGCCATAGACCAGCCGCGGGTTCAGCGCGCGCATGGCGTCGGGGCCAAACCCCTGCCGTTCGATCACGCCGGGGCGGAAATTGGCGATCAGCACATCGGCACCCGCGATCAGGTCGCCCAGCGCCGCGCGGTCGCCGGCATCGCGCAGATCGGCGGCAAAGCTTTCCTTGCCGCGGTTGATCGCATGGAAAAGCGTGTTCTCGCCGCCCACCGGATCGCTGATGAAAAGCCCCCGGCAGGGGTCGCCCGTGCCAGGGCGCTCGACCTTGATCACCCGCGCGCCGAGGTCGGCCAGTTTCAGCCCGGCAAAGGGCCCCGAGAGGTATTGCGCGAACTCGATCACCGTCAGCCCGGCCAGTGGACGCGGGGGTGGCAGCATGCTCATCGCAGGCTCTCCCGCCAGGCGGCGTCGAGCGCCGCGAGCGTCGCCGGCACAGCCGCCTCGCCGCGCAGGCAGGCGTGGACGATGGCGCCGCCCGCGTCCTGAAAGCCCATGTAGCCGTCATGGCGCGGACGCAGCCAGGCGCCGTCGAGCGTAGCGCGGGTGCGGCGGAAAAAGTCGCGGGTGGCCGCGTTGCAGGCGTCATCTTCCCAGGCGGCGGCATGGGCGGGCTGGCCGCCGCTGGCAAAGTACAGGCCCTTCTGACACGCCGCCCCCGCGATCCAGAAGGCATAGTCCACCGCGACCTCCGGATGCGCACAGCGCGCCGACACGGCGATGCCGGTGCCGCCCAGCACCGTGCCGCGCGGGCTGTCGGTGAGGATGCCGGGCGCATCGGCAAAGACCAGCGGATAGGGGCAATAGCCGTCGCGCGAATAGTTGGTGTAGCCATAGCCAAAGGGCGCATAGGCGGGCGCGTCGGCGGTGCGGCCCATCCAGTCCCACACCCCGATCGGGTCGAGCGTCAGGCAGCGCGGGTCCATCAGCGCCACGATCTCGCGCATCAGATCCAGCACATGCGCGCCATGGTCGGGCGCGATCAGCGCGTCGCCCTCGGCCAGCGGATAGCCGATGTTGCGCGCCATGCCGAAGAAGGTCATCAGCGCGTTGATCGGGATCAGCGCAAACCCCACCCGCCCCGCGCGGGCGAGGACCATCACCCCCTCCCAGGTCGCGGGCGGGGCGGCGAGCAGATCGGGGCGGTAGCAGGCGACCGGCGTCGCGGTGTCGATGGCCAGGGCCCATTGCCGCCCGTCAAAGGCATAGGACGCATGCGACAGCCCCACCGACCCCGCCGCCAGCGCGGCCAGTTCGCCGTCGCGCCCCCGCCCGTCGCGCCCCCGCCCGTCAAGCCCCCGCCCGTCG
>Ga0210015_1000036_pt1 | contig 137943 bp, 132 predicted proteins | sample CryGeymeta201522_FD_185471 | JGI IMG/M metagenome (GOLD analysis project Ga0210015, IMG submission 185471) | Groundwater microbial communities from Crystal Geyser aquifers in Utah, USA - Crystal Geyser metaG 2015-22 (SPAdes) (version 2) | ecosystem: Environmental > Aquatic > Deep subsurface >...
ATGGCTCCAGGCAAGCCCATTCCTCATCACTCATCAAACCCCGGATCACGGCAGCCTCCTCAAAAGCTACCCTGAATCATAAACTACGCCGTTTGGGAATCCCCTTTGTCAACAGAACCTAATCTCGCTGTTTGCGCCGGGGACTGTTTACGATCTCATGGCTATCCAAGGCACCTTCCATGATCATATCGGCCCAGATGCCGGCGAGCTCACGCCGTCGAGGCATATAGCTCGCCCTATTGTAGACAAACTCGTCCGCTGACATTCCTGATGGCTTGTGGGCAAGCATGAGATCGATGATCAAACGGTCGGCCAACAGCCGTCTGTCCTGCCCCAATTCCCGTTCAGCCATTTCGTTCATGATCGTTGAAAAACTGCTGCGCCAGCCATGAGGGACATGCCTTCCTCGATACCCCTCGCGGTTGTAAAGATAGCCAATCGCATTTTCGCTCATCGGCTTGAAGCCGGATAGCGAGTTGGGGAACACATATTGGTCGCGGCCGGTCAGCCACCTGACCGCTCGCAATGTTTCAACGGCCTGCGGTGCGAGCGGAACTTTGTGATTGAATTCGTCATTCGCTCGCAGCTTCAGCTCTATTTTTAGCTTAGATGTGGGAACGGTCCACAGGGCTTCCGGGCTGTCGGCGCTGGGGTCACCCCAGTCAACGCCGGCGAGGTCACTCCATTCGAGATGCCTGACCATGCCGGGCCGCTGACAGGTGAGTGCCAAAAACCGGGCCCCCAACCTTGTCACAGGAGAAGCTCCCGCTCGATCAGTGTCTGATATTAGTCGGCGTATCCCGTCAACCGTCACAATTGCTGCAAACTTGCGGGAATGAGGTACTGGCTTAAGCGCCTCGCCTATATGGGCTGCTGGATTATCTACCTTGATACCAAGGCCGCGGGCGTAGAGAAATACCGAACTAATCCTTTGCTTAAGCCGCCGCGCTGTCTCGATCGCGCCGCGATCTTCAACCTTGCGCAAGACCTTAAGCAATAGCTGCTCATCAATTTCTGTAAGCGGCATCGGCCCCAGCAAAGGAAATACATCTCGTTCGAGACTCGTGATAACATCTTTGGCGTGGACTGGCTTCCAGTGTGATTGCCTGAGATCATGCCATTCCCGCGCCAGCGTCTCGAAGCTTTTTGTGCCCGCGGCTTCGCCGACCAGTTTCAAGCGGTTAAACGAGTGGCGTGGATCGCGGCCTTCGCGCAGCAGCTTGCGCGCATCGTTGCGCCGTTCTCGGGCATCGGCCAGAGATATTTCCGGATAGGCACCGATGACAAGGAGCTGCTCTTTTTTCTCGAATCGAAATTTAAAGCGAAAGGTCTTGTGGCCTTTTATCGAAACATGCAGGAAAAGACCGTGCCCATCAGTTATCTTATATGGTTTATCCTTTACAGCCGCGGCTTTGATGGCTTTGTCCGTCAGCATCCTTATACCCCCATTATGGCAAAACCTTACCCCCAATATACCCCGATTTCACGTTGGAAGGGGGTGGATTGGACTGGAGGGAATTGATAAGAAATCGCCAGAAAAGTCAATACTTTCATGCATTTCTGGACGGTATAGGATTGGGCTGGAAAGACCAGTGGCGGAGACGGAGGGATTCGAACCCTCGATAGGTTGCCCTATACACGCTTTCCAAGCGTGCGCGATCGACCACTCTGCCACGTCTCCGCAAATACTGTCTGACCCGTGAATCTGGTCGAATATCAGACAGCGCCGTTTCCCTAGTGCGGGATTCGCGCTTTCGCAAGTGATAGTGTGGCGTTAGGGTGGAGACTGACAGAATGTTGGACATTAATCCCGTTAGCCCTGAGCCTGTCGAAGGGCGCTTCTCGTCCGAGAGGCGTGGTTCGACAGGCTCACCACTAACGGCAGGAGGCAGGACACCCATATGAACAGATTAATCTCCATCGCATCTCTCGCGGCCCTTGCCATAGCGGCTCCCCTCGCCGCCCAGGAAACCGGAAAACCCGAATTCCCCAGCCCCCATGCAATAGTCGAACAAGCCCCGCCGGAAGAATGGATCGCCATCGCCCCGAGCGACCTGCTGGTGATGGACCTCGCCGCCGATGCAGACGGCGATCCCCGCCGCGTGGTCATCCAGCTGATGCCGGAACCATTCTCGCAGGGCTGGATCCGCAATATCCGCAAGCTCGCCGCCGCGCACTGGTGGGACGGCACCAGCATCAACCGGGTGCAGGACAATTATGTCGCGCAATGGGGCGATGCGAGCGAAGAGAAGGCTTTGCCCGGGGGGCTGGAGACGGTGCCGGAGAGTGAGTATGAGATAGAGGCAACGGCAGGCAAACAAGGGGATATAATTTTATGGCATCCCAAAAATCAACTTACAGATTCTTATGCAGATTGGACTTGGTTTGAATCTGGCTGGCCATTGGCCCAAGAAATCGGCGATGGCACACGTACACTCAGTCGGTGGCCCGTCCACTGCTACGGCGCGGTCGGCGTCGGCCGCAACTATTCCCCCGACACCGGCAGCGGCGCCGAACTCTATACCGTGATCGGCCATGCGCCGCGCCATCTTGATCGCAATATTGCCGTGGTCGGGCGGGTCATCGAGGGGATCGAACATCTCTCCAGCCTGCCGCGCGGCAAGGGGCAGCTGGGGTTCTACGAGGACGCCAGCAAGCGGGTATCAATCACGTCGATCCGGCTGGCCAGCGAATTGCCGACGGCCGACCAGCCGCGGTTCGAATATCTCTCCACCGAAGGCGAAACCTTCGCCAAATATGCCGATGCCAGAGCCAATCGCCGCGATCCGTTCTTCAACGTCCCGGCCGGTGGCGCCGATATCTGCAATATTCCGGTGCCGGTGCGACGGGTGAAGGCGGAGTGAATTGCAATCGCAGGGTGATGGGAGCTTCGTTCTCCCGCGAAGGCGGGAGTCCATCTAGGACCCTATCCTCGTGACGCCATTTCAGGAGATGGGCCCCTGCCTGCGCAGGGGCACAATTTTCCCTTTCCTACAGTCGGCCCGTTGGGTTAGTCTCGCCTGATGTCCCAATCCCTTTCCTTATCGACTGACCGGCGGTTTTCATCAGTTCCCGGACAGGAAGATTTTCTCGTAATTGGGGGTGTGACCCGTGTGACCCAAAGATTGTTCCCCGCCGCAGGGCGGGGTCCAGAACGGTCGCGCTTCTGCCTGTTGAACCGCACCGACAGGACTCGACTGGACCCCGCCCTCCGGCGGGGCACAAAAACCCCCTCTGCAGGGGAAACAGGCTTTCTTCCCTTTAACACTGTAAAGTTTGTAAAGATTACCCGGAAAGGACCAGAATGAAAAACCGGTTTCGATCAGCGCACATCGCTTTTTTGGCGTTTACCGCCACATGTTTTTCCCTGTCATCTCCAGCGCTGGCGCAAGATGAAGCGCCCAAACCAACCCCCGCCGAAATCCTCGCCTCCGCCCCCGCCGAGCATTGGCTGCCGATCCCGGTCAGCGACCTCCTGATCTTCACCCTGCCCGATGCGGCGGACGGCAGCAAACGTCAGGCCGTCATCCAGCTGCTCCCGGCCGAGCTTTCCGGCGGCCATGTCCGCAATGTCCGCAAGCTGGCGGGAACGCACTGGTGGGACGGCACCAAGATTTACCGCGTCGCCAGGGATTTTGTCACCCAGTTCGGCGGCAATCCCGATGCCAAGACGCTGCCCAAGGGGCTGGAAACCGTGCCGGAGAGCGAATATTATAACGCCGCACTGGGCGCGAAACGCGACACCGATATGGCAGCGCTCAAGGCGGCGGTCGATTACAGCAACCAATATCAGGGCACCGATATCAGGCCGCTGATGAAGATCATCTATGAAAGCTATGGCGCGCAAGTCGGCTTTGGCGGTGGCTGGCCGATTGGTAGCGACACGGGGGGCCGGGCCTATCCGCTGACCTGCCGCGGCTCGCTATCGCCGGCCCATTATGATCCGCCGGACACCGGCAGCGGCGCCGAAATGTCGGTAATCACCGGCGAAGCGGCGCGCAGCCTCGACACGACATTCGGTATGGTTGGCCGCGTGATCGACGGGCTGGAGCATTTGCAGAATTTGCCGCTCGGCACCGATCCCGGCGGCTTTTATGCGGACAAATCGCAGCATGTCGAAATCCGCTCGATCCGTCCGGCCAGCGAGCTGCCGCTGGCGGAGCAGCCGGCCTATGAATATCTGGCCAGCTATAGCCCGTCGCTGCTGCAATATATCGAAGCACATGGCGGTTATGGCAATATTTGTACCGTCCCCGTGCCGATAAGAAAAATTTCAAACTAGCGTAATATTATTACAACGCATCTCGCCCAGACCGTCATTTGCTGGTAATGCATATTCTATAGACTTATCAGAACAGGAGCCTCCCCATGCGCGTTGGAACACCCCGGGAAATCAAGAATCACGAATATCGGGTCGGCCTGACCCCCGAATCGGTCCGCGAACTCATCGCTCATGGCCATGATGTGCTGGTTGAAACCGGCGCCGGACTCGGTATCGGTGCCGAAGATGCCGAATATATCGCCGCCGGCGCAACGATTGCGCCGACTGCAGCCGATGTCTTCGAACAATGCGAAATGGTGGTCAAGGTCAAGGAACCACAAGCGATCGAGCGGGCAATGCTGCGCGAAGGCCAGATCCTGTTCACCTATCTGCACCTTGCACCCGATCCCGAGCAAACCAAGGATCTGGTCAAATCGAAATCCATCTGCATTGCTTATGAAACCGTCACCGGTACGGGCGGCCTGCCGCTGCTCAAGCCGATGAGCCAGGTCGCCGGACGCATGTCGATTCAAGCAGGCGCCACTGCGTTGGAGAAAGCCCATGGCGGTCGCGGCATATTGCTCGGCGGTGTCCCCGGTGTTGCGCCCGGCAAGGTGACGATCATCGGCGGCGGCGTGGTTGGTTTCAACGCCGCGCAAATGGCGTCCGGTCTCGGCGCGGATGTGACCATCCTCGACCGCAATCCGGATGTGCTCGAATCGGTCGGCACCCATTTCGAGACCCGGGCAAAAACCCGTTTCTCGAACAAGGCCAATATTGCCGAATGCGTCGCCGAAGCCGATCTGGTGATCGGTGCGGTGCTGATCCCCGGCGCGGAAGCGCCCAAGCTGGTGACCCGCGACATGCTGAAAACCATGCGGCCGGGTTCGGTGCTTTGCGATGTCGCGATCGATCAGGGCGGCTGTTTCGAAACCTCCAAGGCCACAACCCACGAAAACCCGACCTATGTCGTCGATGATATCGTCCATTATTGCGTCGCCAATATGCCGGGCGCGGTCTCCCGCACCTCGACCTATGCGCTCAACAATGTCACGCTGCCCCACGCGCTGGCGATTGCCAACAAGGGCTGGGAAGTGGCGCTGCGCGAGGACAGGCATCTCGCCGAGGGACTCAATGTCTGGAACGGCCATGTCACCTACAAGGCGGTCGCCGAGGATCTGGGCTATGAATATATGTCAGCGGCCGAGATTCTGGGAGTGCAGGCGGATAGTTGATGGGTGTTGATCTTGGCCGTTCGTGGTGAGCTTGATTTTTGACCGTTAGTGGTGAGCTTGTCGAACCACGTTTCCAGGCGATAAGCGCCCTTCGACAGGCTCAGGGCTAACGGATAGATCGAAAGGACAGACCAACATGGCAGCAGCAGACCAGAAACCGCTCGGCTCGGGATTTCACGCAAAAAGCGAGCCGCACGAGATCCTCGCCGGCATCGATCTGACCGGCAAGACCGCGATTGTCACCGGCGGCTATTCCGGCATCGGCCTGGAAACCACCCGGGCGCTGGCGGATGCTGGTGCCACGGTGATCGTGCCGGTGCGCGATCCGGCCAAGGCGGAGGAAAATCTGTCGACCATCGAAGGCGATGTCTCCACCGCGAGGATGGATCTTGCCGATCTCGATTCGGTGCGGAGCTTTGCCTCGTCGGTCTATGACAGTATTGATGCGCTGGATCTGCTGATCAACAATGCCGGGATCATGGCCTGCCCGCTGGAACGGGTGGGTCCAGGCTGGGAAAGCCAGTTCGGCGTCAATCATATGGGCCATTTCGCGCTGACCAAGTCGCTGTTGCCACTGCTCGAGAAGGCCGCCGCGGCGCGGGTGGTCGCGTTGTCGTCGATTGCCCACAAGCGCAACGGCATATTATGGGACGATATCCAGTTCGAAAATAGCGACTATAATAAATGGGTTGCCTATGCTCAGGCAAAGAGCGCCAATGCCCTGTTCGCCAATGCGCTTAGCCGCCGGATGCATCGCTTTGGCGGGCGATCCTTCTCGGTTCACCCGGGCGGAATTTTCACGCCCTTGCAACGCCATCTTCCGGTCGAGGAACAGGTTGAGCTCGGCTGGCTGAACAAGGACGGCTCGGTGCCGCCGATGGTAGCCGAGATTTTCAAGACACCCACTCAAGGCTGCACCACGACCTTGTGGGCCGCGACGTCTCCGCTGCTCAATGACATGCCGGGCGTCTATTGCGAAGATTGCGATGTCGCCCAGCTGATGGGCCAGGACTCGCTGCCCTATCAGCATTGCGCACCGCATATCACCGTCGATGAAGACGGCGAGCGGCTGTGGGAGATCAGCGACAATTTGCTCGCCGCTGCCTGATGGAGACGGAAGACCGAAACGACAAGGAATATGCCGGCCTGTTGCAGCGCGATGCGGCCGGGTTCGTGCTGCAGTGCGATGATGGCAGCCGCTATCGGCTCGAGCTTTTGCGCACACCGATTGACGAGGTCGAGAAGCGGGTGGTGGTGACGGGCCGGATCGCTAGCGGTGCTGTTCTCGAAGCCGACGGCGTGCGGCTGGCATGACCTTTCGGCGGGCGGACGAACAGGATATCGGGGCGCTCCATGCGCTGATCGAAAGCGCCTATCGCGGCGAAAGCGCCAGGCGCGGCTGGACCCACGAAGCCGACCTGCTCGGCGGCCAGCGGACCGATCTTGAAGCGCTCCGTGCGATCATGGACGACCCGGATCAGGTGATCTTGATCGCCGAACAAGAGGGCATATTGCAAGGCTGTGTGCAGCTATCGCGAGTGGATGGAACCACGGCCTATCTCGGCCTGCTGACCGTTGACCCGTCGCTGCAGGCCGGTGGTCTTGGCAAACGGCTATTGGTCCATAGCGAAGATTATGTCCGGGATATGTGGGGATGCCAGGCGATTGAAATGACCGTGATCAAACAGCGGGGTGAACTGATCGCTTATTATGAGCGCCGGGGCTATATCCGCACCGGTGAATATCGGCCCTTCCCGCATGGCGACCCGCGCTTTGGCTTGCCAAAAACCGGGAAACTCGAATTCGCGGTGTTGCGCAAGGAAATCTAGGCGGCCTTGCCTTCGAGCGCCTTCTGGCGGCGGCGCTGAACCGAACTGCCGAGGCCCAGCGCCTCGCGATATTTGGCGACGGTCCGCCGGGCAATGTCGAAACCCTTGGCCTGCAACAAGGTCACCAGCTTGTCGTCGGACAGGATCTTCTTGGGATCCTCTTCGTCGATCAGCGTCTTGATATGACTCTTTACCGCCTCCGCCGAAGCCGCCTCACCGCCGGTCGACGACTGGATCCCGCTGGTGAAGAAATATTTGAGTTCAAACGTGCCGCGCGAGCAGGAGAGATATTTGTTGGATGTCACCCGGCTCACGGTCGACTCGTGCATCTCGATCTGCTCGGCGACATTCTTCAGCGTCAGCGGCCGCAGATGCGCCACTCCCTTGCGGAAAAAAGCCTCCTGCTGCTTGACGATTTCGGTCGCCACCTTGACGATCGTCCGCTGCCGCTGATCGAGCGCCTTGATCAGCCAGTTGGCGTCGGCGAGGCATTCGTTGAGCCAGTCTTTCGACTGCTTGTCCTGTGCCCCGTCCTTCAATTCGGAATAATAGCTGCGATTGACCAGCACCTTGGGCAAGGTGGCGCTGTTCACTTCGATCAGCCACCGGTCGGCGCGCTCGGCGATAAACACATCCGGCACAACCGCCTGCACCGCGCCGCCGCCGATCTTGCAACCGGGCTTGGGATCATAATTGCGCAACTCGCTGATCATATCCATCAGGTCTTCGTCATCGACGCTGCAAATGCGCTTGAGCTGCGGCAGCGCGCCTCTGGCAAGCAGATCAAGATTGTCGATAAGCCGCGCCATCGCCGGATCATAGCGATCGGCGTCTTTGGCTTGCAGCGCCAGGCATTCTGCCAGGTCTCTTGCGCCAACACCTACCGGATCCAGCGTCTGGACGACACCCAATATACGCTCGATATCAGCCAGCCCGACATTCAGGCGCTGGGCCAGCTCCAGCAAGTCGGCCTGCAGATAGCCGCATTCGTCAATCTGGTCGATTATATGCTGCGCCACGAACAGGTCGGTACCGGAAAGAACCGCGCCTGCCTGATCCATCAAATGGTCCGTCAGCGTGACTTCCGCGACCAGCATATTCTCGAAATCCGGCGAATCGCCCGTCGCGCTCGAACCCGAGCTGGCACCGTTCAGCCCAAGCTGGCCATCGAGTGTGCCATCGCTGTCCGACAGGCTGTTATTGGTGAAACTGTCGGTATCGCCCTCCATATCGAGGGTTGCTTCGGCATCAGAGGGGCCGGACGACAATATTTCGTCGCTTCCCTGCGCCCCCGGCTCCGTTAGCGGTTCCTGAGAATCGTTGGCGTCGCCATTCTCGGTGGAAATCTCTCCGGTATCGAGCAGCGGGTTCTTCTCAATCTCGTCGGAAATGAAGGTTTCCAGCTCGAGATTGGACAAGGTTAGTAGCTTGATCGCCTGCTGCAGTTGCGGCGTCATCACCAGCGACTGGCTCTGCCGCAAATCGAGACGAGGCGCGAGTGCCATTGCTATAGTGCGAAACCTTCGCCCAGATACAGCCGCCGGACATTGGCATCGGCGACCAGATCTTCCGGACTACCGGCGAACAATACCTGACCGTCATAGATGATGCAGGCCCGGTCGACGATATCGAGCGTCTCGCGAACATTATGATCGGTGATCAGGACGCCAATGCCACGCTCGCGCAACTGACAAACCAGATCCCGAATGTCGGCAATAGAAAGGGGATCGATCCCGGCAAACGGTTCATCCAGAAGCACGATCGAGGGACTGGCGGCCAGCGCGCGGGCAATCTCGCATCGCCGCCGCTCGCCGCCGGACAATGCCATCGCTGGTGAACTGCGCAGCTTGATAAGGCCAAATTCATCCAGCAGGCGATCGAGCGTTTCCGCCCTCACTCCCGCATCGGGCTCGACCATCTCGAGCACTGCCATGATATTCTGCTCGACCGTCATTCCGCGAAAAATCGATGTTTCCTGGGGAAGATAGCCGATGCCGAGGATCGCCCGGCGGTACATCGGCAGTGACGTGATATCCTCACCGTCGAGCATGATCCGTCCGGCGTCCGGTCTAACCAAACCCATGACGGAATAGAAGCAGGTGGTTTTGCCCGCGCCATTGGGACCCAACAGCCCCACGACTTCACCGCGCCCGACAGACAGCGAAACATCGGACAATACCGAGCGCTTGTCATAGCTTTTGGCGATTGAAACAACCGCCAGACCATGCTCCATGGCATCGCTCGCCATTGCCGCACCCGGGTCGGCCATTATTGGCCTGTCAGACATAGCTGTATCGTTCATATTCGTCCTCATATGCATGGGCTGTCTTGTCGTTGGGTTAACAGCATGCCCCAATCTGATCCAAATTGGCAAGCTTTGTGCATGGTAGATCGGAAATGGACTATGATCCGCGCAAATCAAGCATCGTTACTGAGCGACGCGGAAGAGTGCTTCCTGGTCCGACATACAGCTACTTTTAACGCCCCACCCGAGACTTCAATTTTTGCGTTGCGGGACCGTGAAGGTACCGGACACGCGGCCACTGGAATTCTGAGTGCCGACCGAGGAACCTCCGGTGGAGCGCCCGTCGATCGTCGATCTTCCCGACGCGAGGTCGATAATGACCCGGCCGCCAGAAAGACGGTTGGCGCCCTGAGTAAGCGTAACATTGCCGATCAATGTGATGAGTCGTCGATTGAGGTCGTAAATAGCGACGTTGCCCGTAGCGGTGTCGCCGGCTTTGCGGATGGTGACGCCGCCCGATGCGTCGATCCGGTCAATCTCGATTCCGCCACTGCTTCGATAGGCCACCGTCATGCGCGCGGAATTGAGCGTCATACCGGCTTGCTCAACGCGAACCGCACCCGACAAGACGACACGGTCCGCTCGATCCTGCACTTCGATCCTCCCGGCATCGAACGTCACCGGCGCATTGCTGTTGTGGCTTCCGAAAACTTGCGCGGGCGCAGGGCCTGCGAGCAGCAAAAGTGACGCAGCCAGCAAAGCCGTGCCAGAGGCAAGAAAAAGAAAAAGGTGCAGTTTCATCTAAGGTCTTCTTAGTCCATTTTGTTCGATCCGCAAACGCGCATTACCAGTAAGGCTCACGGTGCGCTCAGCCAAATCAGCTTCAAGCCGATCCGCCCTAAAAGTTCCGATATTGGTCCGTCCATCCACCTTCCCTTCACTCTGCAATGTGTGCTGCTTGAGATCGACGGTGACATTGTTGGTCGAAAGACGATAGCCGCTGGCGGCCTCGACCTGCACGGGTCCCGGCACCCGAACCTTTTCCTGATCCATATCGTAGCGACCACCGCTGGCACGTATCTGGGCCGGGCCGTCCGTCAATAATATGCGGGCCGACAGATCGCTTAATTCGACGATTGCTTCGCTGGAGCTTTTCTGGACCGCGGACCCCGCTTTCAAAGAAAAGGGCCGGCCCTCGCTATCTTCGCCGCGATAGAGTGCTTCGGTAACCCGCATGCGCTCCTTGGCGACATCGACGCTATTCTTGTCGAGAACGAAACTCAGTTCGCCGGTCATCGTGAACGGGGCCAGCGCCAGCATCGAACCCAATATGCCAACGCCAACGGGAAGAATGAAACGCAGCAATCGAACATTTCGATCATGCGTGCCGTTGGGAGCGGCAAATTGCTGGCGCTTGGTCCGGACAATATTAGCGGTGGTTACCATGGCTAAGCAGCAATCCCTCGATCATCGTCACGACGACTTTGCAATAGGTTCCAACGCTCACGCATGCGCGAAAATATCGGTTTCTGGCCAGCCAGCCAGATCCAGACGGGCCCGGTCCGGCAGAAAGTCAAAACACGCCTGCGCCAGAGCCGTTCTGCCTTCCCGTTCGAGCCGAACTTCCAGCTCATCCTTTAATCGATGCAGAAAACGAACATCGGACGCGGCATAGTCCCGCTGCGCTTCGCTGAGTTCGGGGTTGCCCCAATCACTGGACTGCTGCTGCTTCGAAATATCCTGCCCGAGCAGCTCCCGGACCAGTTCCTTCAGGCCGTGCCGATCCGTATAGGTTCGAATAAGACGCGATGCGATTTTCGTGCAGAACACAGGCTCTGCCATCACGCCCATATAATGCTCGATGGCGGCAAGGTCGAACCGCGCAAAGTGATATAGCTTTACGCGTTTTGGATCGGCCAGAATCGCGCGGAGATTGGGCGCCGCATAATCACTGTCGGGGCCGAAGCGGACAAGATGCTCGTCGCCTTCGCCGTCTGATATCTGAAGCAGGCATAACCGATCGCGATGGGTCTGGAGTCCCATGGTTTCCGTGTCCACCGCAACAGCACCATCGGCTAAAACGCCCTCGGGAATATCTTCCTCATGAAAAAAAACTGCCATTGCTAGTTGCCTGTCTATTTTGTTTCTAGGCCACTTCACCTTCGCTTTTGCGGTGTCGGATTGACACCTTTTTGGCTTTCGGTTTCGAACCTTGACCAAATCTCCGGCAGCAAAAATTGACAGCGGCGCCTCATTGGATATGTTATGTGCCGCAGGCCGGTTCAAACAGCAAGTTTAGTTTGAGTTTCTTCTCCTAAGGGAATCACACGAGCAGCACAGGGATTTGACAATATGGCAGAAAATTTACCTGATCCAGCTACCCCCGGTTTCGATTTCAACAAGGCGACAATCGTCTCGCTCCTCTATATTGCCGGATTTGTTGTGGGTATCACCGGCCTGGTGGGGTTCATTCTGGCCTTGGTCTGGAAGGATGACGTTGCCGGAACGTGGGAAGAAAGCCATTTGCAATTTCATATCATGACCTTCGTGATTGGATTCGTGGTCGGCATCATCGGCGGGATTCTGTCTTTCGTGCTGATTGGTATCCCCATCCTGCTCGCGCTCGCTGTCTGGATATTGGTCCGTTCGGTGCTGGCTTTGCTGAAAGCGCAAAAACACGAACCCATTGCCGATCCGAAAACCTGGCTTTTCTGACGACAAAGATTTGAACCTCAGATTCGGCGAGCCTTTAGGGAAGCACCGAATTCATTCGCTTATTCGTCTGTTTTTCTATATAGTTGGAAGGCACGACAATGGGATTCGTGCAAAACAATGTTTCGGAAATCGTCCGCTGTGACATTGCTATTACTGGGTAGGGCGAATTGAAAGTGACGATTTAAGAATGGGTTTTGACAGAAACCGGCGAGGCAGAGGCCGGGACAAGCGCGACGGCTTCGGTGACGAAAACTTCGATGGATATCAAGGTGATAACGGTCCGCCCGTAGAGCGATATACGCGACCAGACAGCGATTCCGGTGCCCCCAGACGGGGTGGCGGTATGCCGGATCAAGTCGTCGGCGAAAGCACCGGGACGGTAAAATTTTTCAATGCACAAAAGGGTTTTGGCTTCATCGTACAAGATGGTGGCGGCGAAGACGTTTTTGTCCATATTAGTCAAGTCGAACGTGCGGGCCTGAAAGGTCTCGCCGAAGGCCAAACATTGCGTTTTTCGCTGGTCGACCGCGGCGGCAAAGTCTCCGCGTCAGACATTCAGATTGAAGGCGATCTCATAGAAGTGCCGGACGGTGGCGGGAGCCCTCGTGAGGATCGTGGTGGCGGTGGCCCGCCTCGCCGGGAACTTACCGGAGAAAAGGCCACTGGCACTGTGAAGTTCTTTAATGGCAGCAAGGGCTTTGGCTTCATTCAACGTGATGATGGTCAGCCTGACGCATTTGTCCATATTTCTGCCGTAGAGCGCGCCGGGATGCGCGGCTTGGAAGAAGGGGACAAGCTGGAGTTTGAACTGGAAGTCGATCAACGCGGCAAGACCGCAGCGGTAAATCTGGTCGCGAAATAGCGCGTTTTATCCGATTGATATAAAAATGGCGGGCTTCGACCCGCCATTTTTTTTGCCCTCCGTGCCTGCCATAATAGGCAGATTAGCCGGACAGAGAAAAGCCCGCGGAACCAGTCCCGCGGGCTTTTGCAATTGGAATATATCCGCTCCTAGAAGCGGAAGCTAATCGCGCCGGAATAGACCTGGCTGGACACATCCGACCGGCCAATCGTCGAGTCGGCGGAGAGATCCAGTGAGACATTGCCCATGTTGTAGCGCAAGCCAACACCCACTTCGCCCCAGTTCCTGTCCTGTGCTGCCAGCCGGAATGGAGCGGCCAGTCCATTGCCTCCGACAAAATTTGCACCGAAGCTATTCGGATTATCCATGAATTCATGGACATAATGCATTGTGGCGCGAAGCTGCAATGCGCCACCTGGCTTCGATTTGAACTCGACACCTGCCAGACCCTGAACGCTGTTATAGTCGGGGCGAATGATCGCCAGCGCTGGTCCGCCACCCTGTTCGTTCACGTTGCTGAAGTTGATCTTTGCCGCACGGCCCCGAATTCCAGGCGCGATGATCGCATCGAGAACATTCAGTTCCTTCGACAAGCCAACCTCGGATGCAAATACCAGACTGTCATCATCGGTCGTCAGGTTAAAGGCCTGCGCTCCAACAGCGACGTTGCGCAGGGTCTTCACATTATAGGTACCAAGAGTAACCCGGGCATCCAATACCAGATCGGCAAAGGTTTTCGATTGGCCGTAAATCGAACCCATAATGGCTTTCGACTGTGCCGTGTTCCCCAATGACGCCGTTGCATCGACATCCGAATAATAGCCGGACAGTCCTATGAATGAAGATTCGTCCAGATAATATTCCAGGCCAGCAGCAATGAAGAAGCCGTCAAATTCATCTTCTCCGTCCGCAGCGCCAGGATTGCGAACTGGCATCGACTGAGTGTCTCCATTTACGAAGCCACCGGCCAGATAAATGGCCATATCCTCGTTAACACCGCCGGTGCGGACTTCGGTATCGTCCGCAAATGCGGCGGCATCACCGACTGCAGAAGCGCCATTCATCGCAAAGCCGCCCAGAGATGCAGCCGCCAATTGTAGCGGTTGACCGATGACAGCGATGGTGCCCCCATTGGAAGAACGATCAGCAAAGCTGTTCCGGTTTTGGTGGAAACCGGCAACATTGCTGAGGAGACCGCGACCCATGGCCTGTGCTGTCGACTCCGTGTTCGGTGCCCAGCTGTCAAACGTCGATTGAATTGTCCCCGCATTCGCAAAGTCCAGGAAGGAGAAGAGACCCGCAACAGCCGTATTGCCACGGTTGCGATCCATCAAAGCAGCATAGCTGACTTGGACCGGGTTGAGCTGGTCGATGACATTCTGGTAACTTTGCGCCCGAACGGTCAAATCGACCGCATTTGCGCTGTAGGTCAGATTGGAAAGCAGAATGGCCGAGAGGTTCGACACGCCGCTAAATGTGCTCGTCACCCCACCGTTGGCGGTCAGTATTCGATAGGTGCTAGGCGTGGCCGTCTGGAAGCCGGCGACATTTGCCACTGCAACGTTGCCCCCGACATTTGCTACGCCTGTGACAGCAACACGATCCGAACTTCCAGAAGTGCCGACGTCAACGAACAGAGTTGAGCCCGATGACAAGATCAGATTGCCGTCGACATTTAGCGTGCCGATCGTGCCCATGGTACCTGGCGCAATTCCGCCAGCGATACTGGTCAAAAACGGAGCTTTCACGGTACCGGTTCCCGACAATAATCCGCTAAAGAGCGAATAGTCGCCCGTGCTGGTAAGCGATCCATTGACCGCAACCCGTCCGCCTGTCTGATTCGTATCGATCAGCGTTGACAATTTTCCATTGCTGTTAATCACAAGACCGGCGGTGCCGCCTACGTTCAACCGGTCGATCGTCACATTGCTACTCAATGTCGTGGTACCAGCGTTGCTGAGCGTCACTTCAAAATAACGACCGTTCACGCGTGCCGCTGGATTGGCGCTGACAACCGGGTTGACGTTGTTCGGAACAAAGCCGGTTGCACCGGGCAGACCATTAGCCAGCGTTGGCGTTGGTAGCGGATCTCCTGGTGCTTGCGATTCTTCCTTGGCAAGCTCAACACCAGTAGCAGCCTGGGCTTCTTCGTCCGCTGTCTCGACACCATTATGCGGTGCTTCAATGGCGAATTCGACGCCATTGCCGTGCGCCTGATGCTCGGCGCCCATGATCATGCCTGCGCGTGCGCCCGGAGAGGAAGCAGATGCAACATCGACTGGCGCTGCCACGGCTGTGCTGGGCGCGACTTGCGCTACAACATCCGATGATTCAGCATTGCCGTCGGCAGCCAGATCAGACACTTGAGAAGCATTGCCAAATTCCACAATGCCAATGCCCGAGGTCAGATTGCTACCAGCTGTAGCTGCAGGAGTTGGGGTCGGGGCTGGTGCGGGACGCGATGGCGGTGTTTCTTTGCCGGTGGCAAAGTTAAAGCAGCCGTCACCAGGGTTGTTGCCTTCCGGATCAAAGCAGACTTCACCGAATGTTGGAGCTGTGCCAAACCGTCCATCAGACTGCTTATCGGGGAAACCGTTTACTACTTTTCCATCGGCATTGATGATGCGGTAAGCAGGGTCGAGATCTGTCTGCCAGTGCGTTGCATCTTCCCACGCACCATTGCCCGTCTTCGCGCTAACATAGCGATAGGGATTGGTTGCTGCGATATAATCGGAAAACAGAAATAATGGCTGATAGAAACTTTCCGTACCGTAAGAGCTGAATACCTGGGCCCCAAAGAAACGTGATCCGCCGGACAACACGCCGATTTGAAGATTTTCGGTCGACAGGCTGTTATTTGCCGCATCAAGAATCAAAGGGCCGCCGGAATCACCGCCCGCAGTCGTCCCTTCACGAACCCGCGGCTCATCCTTGTACAGGTTAAAGTCAAAGGGGTTGGTTTTGTTCGGATCGTCGAAGTCGAGACGATAAAGAACCTGAGGCAGATCACCAAATGCGCCGCCAAACAAGAATTCGTTGCGCTTGTCAAAAGAGGACAGCGAACCCAGCATATTCTCCGCCGCACGACGGCGGTAGTCGATACCGACACTTGCACCCGTCGTTCCGCTACCCGTCCGGCCATAGCCGGTAATATTTACATGATAACCGGTGCCGTCCTTGTCGCTAATAGAAGCAGGCGTCGGCAACGGTGAGAAAAGCAGCGCCCAAGTCGGGATCTTGCCCGCAGGAGTAGCAAGGCTGGCGAGAGCAATATCGCCCTCTAGGAAACCTTGGCTGTCCGGCCGCTGATTGGATTGTGCGTTCCAAAAAATCTGGTTGACCAAAAACGTGTTGACCGATTGTTGGAAGGTACCAGAGCTGATGCCCAATTCATCGCGAATGAAGTTGCGCAGCTGGCTGGCGTTAAAGTCAAAAGACCAAGCGGTATTCACCACCGTGCCATAGTCGCTTTCCGGACGGTCATTCACACAGTGTGCGGCGAATAATACAGTACGCGGGTTGATCAGTGTACCCGAACAGACAAAGCCGTCACCGCGAGCGAACATGCCGACGCCATTGACGCCGCCAGCTTCATCGAGAATCTGGGCTGGGGTATAATTATCGTTGGGCACGATAGCCTGAGCAGGTGTAGCAAGAGCGATCGTGGCAATTGCCCCTGCCGCCGCAGTCCGCAAAAGTACAGAACGCTTAGATTGTCCGAAGTTCTTGGTCATGGAAGAATGTCCCCTGTAATATTCAGCCAGAATAGACTCAAGCCATTGCTTTGCTTGATTTTGCAGGACGAATCAAAGTGAATTTTCCTTGAGGCACAGCAGGCCATGAAAGAAATGCCGGTTTTTTGCCGGATTTCCGAAGGGGCAAAATTTAATTTTGGTTACATATGTGATGAATAGGCAACAGAGTTTGACCATTTCAGCCAAATAGCACTGCCGCCGCCAACGTTCATTTAAACCTTGGCGGCGACGATTTGATTCTGCTTTCGGCTTCTCTCCTTTAGGGAAGAGATTACTGATTTTTGCTCAATCTTTTTGGGCGATTTCCAACAGGAACCATGCCCGCTCTTCTGCCTGGTCGGTCCAGTCATCCAGCAAACCATCCGTAGCATTGTCGCCGGCGTCGCCCGCCAATTCCTTGGCTTCCCGGAGCTTTTCAACAAGCTTCAGATTGTCGGCACGGAGTTCACCAAGCATATCCGGTGCCGCAACCTTGGCATCGTCATTGTCGGCGATAGTCTGCCGTTTGCCGATATCGCCAATAGAGGTAAGCGTGCGGTGGCCATTTTTGCGGACGCGTTCCGCAATCAGGTCAGTGGTTGCGAGAATCTGCGCCGCATGTTCGTCAAACATAAGATGATAATCCCGGAAATGCGGCCCGGAAACATGCCAGTGGAAATTCTTCGTCTTGAGATAAAGGGCAAAACTATCTGCCAAAATTCCATTCAGTGCTTCGGCTACAGCCTTCTTTGCATTGTCGCCTGTGGTCATTGTCATTCTCCTTTTCGGATATGTCTACTTTATAACACTTGAATACAGTTTATTGGTGAATCAACATAACGGGAAGATTTGCTCTCTCATAGTTACAATATCGATTGAGCGCCTGGACACATTTGACCGACCCACCATTGACGGGCGGCTTCAGACTATTCCCCAAGCACCAAGCGCCAATATGGTCCCGACCAGCAAAAAGAGCGCCCCGCCCACATAGCGAACCGGCACCATGGGTATGTTTTCGGTCAATTGCCGATAAAACAGGATGGCGGGCAGGCAAGCGATCATCACCCCGAACCACCCGCCGGCAGCGGCAAAAAAACCCATGTCGGTTCGCGCTGCGGTCGCCATCAAGACAAATTGCCCCTTGTCGCCAAATTGCAGAATGAAGAGCCCCACAAACGACGTCCAGAACGGCCCAAGCTGCCAGTTTTCCAGCAAGTCAACCGGGCGCCGCCACGCCACCATGCCAAAACCAGCAAAAATTAGCGACAGGGCATAGAAAAGTTGCAGAGCGTCTTCGCTAATCCACCGATGGATTGCGGAGCCTGCGATAGCTGAAATCACGCAATTGCAAAGAGTGGCAAAGCCAAGCCCCCAGATGACCGGCGACAATCGGCCATATCTCATGGCCAGAGCAGCACATAATATCTGTGGCCTGTCGCCAAATTCTGCGACTGCCAAAGCAAACAGAGAAGTTAGAAATGCATCCACTGCCTATGCGGTTACGGCTGCCCGCCAAGGCGGAGTGCTACATTGGCCATCAGCGCTTCAGTCATGGCAGGGTTCATCTGGACACAGTCGAGACTCGCCCGCATAGCTTCGAGATATGATCGCGCAATGGTAGTCCCGCCGCCTTTCTGCAAGGCTGGTTGCAAGGCGCTTTCCAATGCGCAACTGAGATCGCGAAGCGCAAACAGATGATGCCAGGTTGCTTTTTGCCGAACCTGGTCCAGATGCATGAGAAATTGACGTGGCTGCTGCGCAACCATTTCCGCCGGCAGGCAGTCGAGCAAATTCAGCATTTCCGCCTGCACAAACAGATCTTTATCATGATTCATCGCAATGGCTCCCTGCTTCGATGCGACCATGCAAAAACATGGTTAAGAAGTCGTAAACAGAGCGGAGATTGCTTCCCTCAAGATCACGAAGGCTTTTTCTTGACATTCACTGGCGTTTTCACCATTAGCGCGGGAAGGAATGCGGCGCCGGATTGCGTCGCTGTTTTTATTTCAGCTTCTGCGTTAAGGAATGCACCATGGCGAAACCAGCCAATGTAAAGATCAAACTCGTCAGCACGGCGGATACCGGCTTTTTCTATGTAACCCGGAAAAACCCCCGCAATCTCACCGAAAAAATGGTGCAGCGCAAATATGATCCAGTTGTTCGCAAGCATGTCGAATTCAAAGAAGCCAAAATCAAATAAGCAGCTTTTGATTGTGCTTTAACGGTGCAGGACCTGCTGTACCGATTCGATGAATTTCGCGACCGATATCGGCTTTGAAACATAAGCTTCCGCCCCGGCGCTCAATATCCGGTCTTCATCACCCTTGCCGGCATAAGCGGTCACGGCCATGATCGGAATGATCTTTAGCTGACCGTCTTTCTTGATCTGCTCGATCAGCTCCAGACCGCTGACGTGGGGAAGCTGGATATCCATGATGATCAGATTCGGCACGAAGCTGCGCGCCTTTTCGAGCACTTCCCGGCCATCGCTGACCGGCTCGACCACAAAAGCATGGGCCCGCAGCAGATCGCAGAATAGCTTGAGGTTCAATTCATTGTCCTCAACCACCAACACTCTTTTTGCCACGACCGGATTTGCCCTTTCAAACTTGCTGCCGAACCATTAGGCGAAAGCGGCTATGGAAACAAATCCCAATCTCGGGCCGGACAGCGATATCATCGCCTTGCAGGCGCTTGGCTGGGTCCTGCAGGATCAGGACCGGGCCGAACGGCTACTCGCATTGACCGGGCTGGATCCGCGCGAATTGCGGTCGGGTCTCGAAGATCCGGCCATGCTGTCCTCCCTGCTCGGCTTTCTTGCCAATCACGAACCCGATCTGCTTGCCTGCGCGGAGGCCATCGGGGTTGCTCCTGGCAAATTGGCGGCCGCTGCCGACCATCTTAACTCGACCGGAGATTTTCATGAGTAAAAAGCCGCTTCTGATCAGCGACTGCGATGAAGTGCTGCTGCATATGGTGGTGCCGTTCCAGCAATGGCTGGACAGCGACAAGCATATTCATTTCGATCTGGAAAATGGCAGCGATTTTGCCAATGCGCTGCGTCACAAGCATGACGGCACCCAGGTTCTGCCAGAACAAATCTGGCCGATGCTGAAGGAATTTTTCGACACCGAAATGCATCGCCAGGGAGCCATTGAGGGCGCAGTGGAATCGATCAACAAGCTCGCTGAAATGGCCGATGTCGTGATATTGACCAACCTGCTGGATGATCGCCGGGAGGCGCGAGCAGAACAGCTCAAGGCGGTCGGCATCCATTTCCCCGTCTACACCAATCAGGGCGGCAAGGGCGAACTGCTGAACGATATCATCGCCGAATTTGAACCTTCGGTCACCGCCTTTGTCGACGATCTGGGGCATCAGCATGGCAGCGTCGCCAAACACGCGCCCGATGTATGGCGGCTGCAAATGGTTGGCGAGCCGATCATGGCCAAACATATCAAGACCAATCCTGCCGCCCACGCCCGTATCGACTCCTGGAGTGAAGCCGTGGCCTGGATATCCGAAAGATTTGAAAAAGCCGAACCGGCTCCGGCGATGGACCTGCCTTCGCAAGAGCTTGACCCTGCCAACCATGCGTGAGAGTTTCAGCCTATGACCAATCATATCGAAAAGGCCCTGACCGCCAAGGGCATCCACTTACCCACACCCGCTGCTCCTGTTGCTTCTTATGTTCCTGCTGTTGAAGTGAATGGCATGCTGCATATCAGCGGCCAGGTGTCGATGAATGACGGCGAGCTGATCACCGGTCGGCTCGGGGACAATATGTCGCTGGAGGAAGGCCAGCAGGCCGCCAAGGCCTGTGCACTGATGATCGCGGCGCAGATCAAGAAGGCGGCGGGATCGCTCGACCGGGTCGACCGCATCGTCAAACTCGGTGTTTTCGTCAACAGCACCGCCGACTATACCGACCATCCCAAAGTCGCCAATGGCTGCTCCGACATGATGGAAGTGATCTTTGGGGCCGCCGGACAGCACGCCCGAAGTGCCGTGGGCGTGGCATCGCTACCGCTTGGGGTCGCGGTCGAAGTCGACGCCATCATTGCCCTTAAACTCGAGTGATCGGAAGGCTGCTCGATAACGCGCTCGCGCCGGCTCCGGCGCCCGGCCGTGTCGCCTTTCTGAAAGGCCAGCCCTATGCGCATCGCGGGCTGCATGGCGATGGCGTTCTCGAAAATAGCCCCGCCGCCTTCGAAGCCGCAATCAAGCTGGGTCATGGCATTGAATGCGATGTCCAGGCAGCGGAAGATGGTCGCGCCTTTGTCTTTCATGATTATGAGCTGGACCGGTTGACCAATCAAACGGGCCCGATCGCAAAATTGCGGGCAAAAGATATTGAACAGATTGAGCTGAAGGGCGGCCACGGCAAAATCCCGCGGCTGCGCGAAACCCTGGCTCAGGTAGCCGGCCGAGTGCCGGTCCTGATCGAAATCAAGTCACGCAACCTGCGGATAGGCCCCCTGTGCCTATCGGTGCGCCGAGCCCTGGAAGGCTATGGCGGCCAAGCCGCTATAATGTCCTTCAACCCGCTCGTCGGTGCATGGTTTCACAGCAACGCCAGACATATAGTGCGCGGGCTGGTCGTCACCGAAGAGGATAGCAAGAACTGGCGCGGCCGTATCGCTCGCCACCGCAATCTTTGGACGGCGAAGCCGGATTTTCTGGCCTATGACATTCGTGACCTGCCCTCCCGCTTCGCAGCAGCCCAGCGGGCACGCGGCCTGCCAATCGTCACTTGGACGGTCCGTTCCGCCGAACAGGAAAAAACCGCCAACCTATATGCCGACGAACCGGTTTATGAGATGCCGCAAAACTGATAGCATTGATCGCAATGTCCGATTCTCCCCAGACCGAAATTCTTGCCCGTGTTGCCGATGATATCGCCAGCCTGCCCGCCGACCAGTGGGATGCCTGCGCCGGTTCGGCGAATCCCTTTGTTTCCCATGGTTTTCTTTCGGCGATGGAGGAATCGGGGAGTGTCGGGCTGGGTACCGGCTGGAAATCGCTGCCCATAATAATCGAGGACCAGGCTGGGACGATCGCCGCCTGCCTGCCGAGCTATCTGAAATCGCACAGCCAGGGCGAATATATATTCGATCAGCAATGGGCGCATGCGTTTGAAAATGCCGGCGGCCAATATTATCCCAAGATCCAGGTAGCCGCCCCCTTTTCTCCGGTGCCCGGCCCGCGGTTGCTGATGCGGGACGAGGCGCTGGCGGTGCCATTGTTGAGAGCGGCTGAGCAACTGGCGCAAAATAACGGCATTTCATCGGTCCATGCGACATTTGTCAGCGAAGACCAGCTGCCCCATTTCCGCGAAGCTGGCTGGATGATCCGCACCGACAGCCAGTTCCACTGGCGCAATGACGACTATGAAAGCTTTGATGATTTTCTGGCGGCTCTCTCTTCCCGGAAGCGCAAGGCAATCCGGCGGGAACGCGCCAAGGCTCAGGAAGGGGTCGAGATTGTTCACCTGACCGGCGATGATATTGAACCGCATCATTGGGACCATTTCTGGGAATTTTACCAGGATACCGGGATGCGCAAATGGGGGCAGCCCTATCTGACGCGGAGCGCCTTCGATCTGCTGCAAGAGAAAATGGCGGACAAGTTGCTGCTGATCTTTGCCATGCAGGACGGCATTCCGGTTGCGGGTGCGCTCAATGTGATCGGAGAGGACACGCTATATGGCCGCTATTGGGGTTGCACGCGCAATATCCCGTTTCTGCATTTCGAGATTTGCTATTATCAGGCAATTGATGCCGCGATCGCGCGCAGGCTGAAGACGGTGGAGGCCGGAGCGCAAGGCAGCCACAAGCTGGCGCGTGGCTATCAACCGGTGCCGACCTGGTCGGCGCATTTTATTGTTGATCCGGGATTTCGTTCAGCGATTGCCGACTATCTCGAACGCGAGCGGCGGGCGGTTACCGCCGACATTGAATTTCTGGCCGAGATGGGACCATTTAAGAAATCGACGTAAGCTTATGCCGCTCGGCGTATATTTTCTTGCAGCCAACCACGGGCTTCGCGCTGGGCTTCGGCAATTTCACGCGCCGTCATATCAAGCGAAATTTCTGCCCGACATATCTTGCTCTCATCATGGCCGGATAATGCCGCCAGATTGAACCATTTGTGCGCTTCGATCAGATCGACCTCGACGCCATCCGATCCGGTCGAGTAGATTACCCCCAAATCAAAATAAGCATTGCTGCTGCCTTGCAAAGCTTCCGCGAGGTGGCTTTCGATCAGAAAGGCCCCGCTTTTCATGCTGTTGCCCATATTTTCAGTCCCTGTTTTTTCTTGCCGCAATTGCAGCGACACAGCGACATTCAACGCAATATCCTAAAGGAATGGTTAACGCGAAGCGGAGAAAGTCCGGTTAGACGAGACAAAAACCCACGAAATCGGGTACTTTTGTCACATTTTATCAATTAACCATATGGCTCAAGAGCCCTAGGAAAGCGGGATATTATCGATCAATCGGGTACGGCCGATATGGGCCGCGGCGAAAAGACGGGCAGGTTTTGTAAAAACATCCAGTAGCGCCAGCGTATGGGCATCGCGAAGCTCGAGATAGTCAATTTTGTGAAAGCCAGAGTCGAGTATTTGCGCTTTGGCTGCTTCCAATATCGCGGCCACTTTGCCGCCGTCCGCAATCGCAGTGGCCGCTTCGCGCATCGCTTCGGGGAGCGCCACGGCATTGGCTCTTTGCTCCGCAGTCAGATAGGCGTTGCGCGAGGATAAGGCGAGACCGTCGGGGTCACGGACCGTCGGCACGCCGACAATCTCATGGGCGAAGTCAAGATCCCGCGCCATCCGCCGGATGACCGCCAGCTGCTGATAATCTTTTTCGCCGAAATAGGCGGCATCGGGGCGCACCTGGTTGAACAGTTTCGCCACGACCGTGGCAACGCCATCAAAATGGCCCGGGCGGGCCGCGCCGCACAGACCATCGCTGATCCCGGTCACGCTGACACTGGTGGCATAGCCAGAAGGATACATTTGATCCGCCGTTGGCGCCCATAGCAATTCCACGCCCGCCGCATCGAGCAAAGCCGCATCGGCGACTTCCTGGCGGGGATAGGCATCAAGATCCTCTCCCTCGCCGAACTGGGTTGGGTTGACGAAGATCGACGCCACCACCGCGTCGCATTCTTCCCTCGCCACTTCGACCAGCCGCATATGCCCTGAGTGCAAAGCGCCCATGGTCGGCACCAGACCGATTTTTAATCCTGCCTTGCGAAATTCCGCCAAAGCGTCCCGCAGCGGGTCAAGCTGTCGAACAATTTGCATGCATCACTCTTTGCGTTTAGATTTTGCGGTAAAGCTCATCTAAGCTATGGGACGACGGATCGTCCTTCGCAAGGGCCAAGAACAGGGGTAGCGCTCAGAACGTGACCGACAATACGCATCATATCGTCTTCGCCAATGAAAAAGGCGGCACCGGCAAGTCAACAACCGCAGTTCACGTCGCAGTGGCGCTTGCCTACCAGGGTCACAAGGTTGCGCTTATCGATCTCGATCCGCGCCAGCGCACATCCTATCGCTATCTGGAAAACCGCGACGCGACAATGAAGCGGCTGAATATCGAAATTCCGCAACCCGATTATGACGTGTTTGAAGATGACAATCTTGCGCGGCTCGAACAGTTGATCGAACGGCTGGCCGACGGGGCGGATTTTCTGCTCTATGATACGCCGGGCCGCGACGACAAATTCGCCCGATTTGTGGCAACCCGAGCGAATACATTGGTCACGCCGATCAATGACAGCTTTGTCGATTTCGACCTGATCGGGCAGGTCGATCCGGAAACTTACAAGGTAAAAAAACTCAGTTTTTACGCCGAGCTGATCTGGGACGCACGCAAGGCGCGGGCCAAGGCGGACGGTGCGACAATCGACTGGGTCTTGCTGAGAAACCGCACCCAATATGTCGAGGCGCACAATATGAAGCGCATTGTCGCAGCGCTGGCAGAATTGTCGCAGCGGGTCGGATTCCGGATCATTCCCGGACTCAGCGAGCGAGTCATTTACCGCGAGCTTTTCCCTTCGGGAATGACGATGCTCGACAAAAAACATCTCGGTCGGCTCGCCACCAGCCATCTGGCGGCGCGTCAGGAATTGCGCGAACTGATCAAGCATCTGGCTTTGCCGCAAACCAGCAGGGACACGCCCGACGGCGTCGATACAGGCTTGGCGAAGCCAAAGCTGGTGGCCTGATTTGTTGCCCCTGCTGATCTTTGGCGGCGCCATTCTGGCCTGGCTGGTGCTGTCGGGAAAAGCGAAGACCATGACCCCCAACCAGTGGCTGGCATTGGTAATTGCCCTGGTCGGTGCCAATTTTCTGCGCGGCGGCGGCTGGATCATGGGCGGGGCAATGCTCTTGGGCGCGGCTTTTCTGAGCGGCTGGCGGATATTGATACCGGCGCGAGGCCACGAGGAACCGAAACGCAAACCTCGCAGTTTTGAACTGGACCGGGCGCGGTCGTTGCTCGGGGTAAGCGACGATGCCGGGTTTATCGAGATCAACGCGGCCTGGAAACAGCGGCTGGCGGAACATCATCCCGACAATGGCGGCGACGAGCAGCTGGCGAAGATGATCAACCGGGCGCGGGACCTGTTGCTGGAAGAGCTGGAAGCATCCAAGGGTCGGTAACCCGGCTGTCGCAATTTGACAGTAGCACTGGATTTTCAAACATTTGCCTCTTAGAGATACCGGCAAATCCAACAAGCCAGGAACCCCTGACATGAACGCTCCCATCTCCCACAATTTCCATCCCACGACGCTACGCGAATATGATATTCGCGGCGTTGTCGGCGAGACGCTGGGCGAGGAGGATGCCTATGCCATCGGTCGTGGTTTCGGAACCCTGATTGGTCGGGACGGCGGCACTGCGGTGGCCACCGGATTTGACGGGCGCACCAGTTCTCCTACGCTCGAATCGGCGCTTATCCGCGGCCTCAATGATGCCGGAATCAATGCCATTTCTGTCGGAATGGGGCCCACTCCGATGCTTTATTATGCCGAATCTGTACTGAATCAGGTCCAGGGCGGCATTATGATTACCGGCAGCCACAACCCCGCCAATTATAATGGGTTCAAGATGGTGTTTCAGGGCCGGCCCTTTTTTGGTGCCGACATATTGGGACTTGGTACCATGGCGACGAACGGCGACTGGGATCAGGGCACTGGCACGCTTGAACGCATCGATATCGAAGATGAATATGTCGAGCGCCTGCTGAAGAATTTTACCGGCGGTGCCTATAAGGTCGGCTGGGATTGCGGCAACGGGGCTGCTGGACCGGTGATCGAGAAATTGACGGCCCTGCTCACCGCTCGCGGCGCGGGCGAGCATCATCTGCTTTACACCGATGTCGATGGCGCTTTCCCCAATCACCATCCCGACCCCACGGAAGAAAAGAATCTCGCCGACCTGAAGGCTTTGGTCGCAGAGAAAGGCCTCGATTTTGGCGTAGCCTTCGACGGCGACGGCGACCGCATCGGCGCGATCGATGGCGAAGGCCGGGTGATCTGGGGCGACCAGTTGTTGCAGATTTATGCCGAGGATGTGCTGAAAAGCGAGCCCGGTGCGACCATCATTGCCGACGTCAAGGCATCACAGGCGCTCTACGACCGGATCGCCGATCTGGGCGGCAAACCGCTGATGTGGAAGACCGGGCACAGCCTGATCAAGTCGAAGATGAAGGAAACCGGTTCACCGCTCGCCGGCGAAATGAGCGGCCATGTGTTTTTCAAGCATGATTATTACGGTTTCGATGACGCCCCTTATGCCGCGATCCGGCTGATTCAGGCGGCGACCAATATCGGCAAGAGCGTGACCCGGTTGCGCAGCGATATGGTCGAGATGATCAACACGCCGGAAATGCGCTTTCAGGTCGACGAAAGCCGCAAGTTCGCGGTGATCGATGAAGTATTGGCGCGTCTGTCGGCCAGCGGCGCCGAGGTGAATAATACCGATGGGGCGCGGGTCAATTCCGAAGACGGCTGGTGGCTGCTGCGCGCGAGCAATACCCAGGATGTTCTGGTCGCCCGCGCTGAAGCGAAATCTCAGGATGGTCTCGACCGGCTGATGGCGCAGATTGACGAGCAACTGGCATTATCGGGCCTGAAGCGTGGCGAGCAGGCGGGGCATTAGTCACTAGGTAATATTCTACGCGCACCTTGCAGAATCGGTGAATCATCTCACACAGGAATCGCTTCGTCGCAATTATACTACCTTTCATCGCAATGCTGTGCCATTGGCACTCAATCCACTCGCGCAAGAGGTGTGCCATGACATCGGCTAAAGAAACTGAAATCGATCTCAATTACTATGCTTTCAGAAGCCAATTGCCCGACTTGTTGAGAACTCATGCAGGTGAGTATGCTTTGATTCACAAACAAAAAGTCATTTCCTTTTTCGACAATGCAATTGATGCCGTTACCGAAGGTTTTTCCAAATACGGGGATGGCGGATATTCGATCCAAGAAGTGACTCGCGAAGTCGAAAATTTGGGATTTTATTCTTATGCGGGTGGTGCGTTGCAAGCTTGAGCGCAGGCAGGCTATTGTTGAAATAGGCCTTCAAAAGTTTATTCCATGGGCCCAAAATCTGCAATCACAGGACGCAGTAACGGCTTTTCCAGTTAATAGATATCGCGCACTAATTGACACCGGTGCACAAAGGACATGCCTCTCAAGGAGCACGATAGCGATCGAAAATCTGTCGAGTCACAGCAAGAGAGCGATCCAAAATGTCCATAACCAACAGTTGCACCGGCTGTATTTTATAAACTTGGGATTCGTTTGCGAAATCGAACGACCGGATGGCGGTGAAAATGATATCTCATACTATGCTATGGAAACCCCGTGTGAAGTGATCAACATCGCTGATAATGAATATTTTGACGCAATCTTGGGTATGGATATTTTAGAACAATTCGATTTTCGATTCCAAAAAACTGGCGAGTTTCTTTTACAAATTCCTTAAACAAAATTCGAATCGATAAGATGAGTCCTTATCCATTTGCAGTATGGTTATCCGAAAGGCCCGCCCTATAATCGCCGGTTCAGAGGAGAGGAACCGCGCCGGTCATGGACCCCTATATCTACGTCGCCTTTGTCAGCGCCCTTGCGCTGCTGGCTTATTATTTTACCCTGCTGATGGCGGGCCTGGCGCGCGGGCGATTCAAGATCGCGGTGCCGTCGCATAGCGGTCCTCCCGAATATGAGCGTTATGTCCGGGCGCATCAGAACACGCTGGAACATCTGGTGCTGTTCCTGCCCGGCTTGTGGCTGTTCGCCTATGTTGTCAGTCCCTATTGGGCAGCGGGTATCGGCCTGATCTGGCCGTTCATGCGAGTCGGCTATGCGCTGGGCTATCACAAGGCACCGGAGAAACGCTTGCGCTGGCTTTATATCAGTATGCCGCCGATCTATATTTTCGTGCTGGGCTCGTTGGTCGGCAGCATTGTCATTTGGATCAGAGCATGAGAGGCGTCACAGCATGAGCGAATATGACTTTGTAATCCGCAGCGGAACGATCGCCGATGGCAGTGGCGGCGAGCTGATCGATGGCGATATCGGCATCAGCGACGGCAAAATATCGGCAATCGGCACAATTTCCGGTAAGGGCCGCGAAGAAATCGACGCGTCCGGCAAAATCGTCACTCCCGGCTTTGTTGACGTCCATACCCATTATGACGGCCAGTCGATCTGGGCCGAGGAACTCAGCCCCTCGTCCTCGCACGGCGTGACCACCGCGATCATGGGCAATTGCGGCGTCGGCTTTGCACCCTGCCGCACGGCGGACCATGATATGCTGATCAACGTCATGGAAGGCGTCGAAGACATTCCCGGCGTGGTGATGGCCGATGGCCTGCCATGGAACTGGGAGACCTTTCCCGAATATCTCGACGTCGTCGCCAGCGGAAAGCGCGATATCGATGTCGCTGCCTATCTGCCGCACTCACCGTTGCGCGTCTATGCGATGGGTGCGCGCGGCGCGGCGCGCGAACCGGCCAATGATGATGATCTGGCCCTGATGCGCAAGCTCTGCCGCGAAGCGATGGACGCCGGGGCGCTGGGCTTTGCCACATCACGGCTGTCGATTCACAAGACCGCCGACGGCGGCAGCATTCCGACGTTCGAGGCGGATATCGCCGAGCTGGAAGCGATTTGTGGCGGCATGGCGGATGCCGGGACCGGCACTTTTCAGGTCGTGCTTGATGCCTTTGTCGGCTGGGACAAGGAATATAAGGTGATCGAGCGGGTAGTCGAAAGCTCCGGCCGGCCCGCCACCTTCACGCTGGCATCCGGCAATGACGGCCCGCCGCGCTGGCGCCGGGTGCTGGAAATGCTCGACCGCACCAACGCTGCTGGCGGCAAGGCCACCGCCCAGATCATGCCGCGTCCGATTGGTCTGATCGCCGGACTGGAACTGACCGTGCATCCATTCATCCTCTGCCCGAGCTGGGCAAAGATCGCGGACCTGCCGATAGAGCAGCAGGTCGCGGCGATGCGCGATCCGGGCCTGCGCGCAGCCCTGCTCAGCGAGGAGTTCGAGCCAGGCCATCCGTTCAACGCGCTGGCCCGTGACTGGAACTGGCTGTTCCCGCTCGACAATCCACCGGATTATGCGCCGCCGAAGGAAATGAGCATGGCCGGGCAGGCCGCGGCCAAGGGCTGCACGCCGCAGGAAATTGCCTATGACCGGCTGCTCGATACCGACGGCAAGGGCCTGTTCCTCGCCGCACTGGGAAATTATGAAAATGGCACGCTGGCCAGCGCCCATGAAATGCTCAGCCATCCGCATTGCATTCCCGGTCTGGGTGACGGCGGCGCCCATTATGGCGCGATCTGCGACGCCAGTTACTCGACCTATTTGCTCAAGCAATATGTGCAAAAAGCCAATGGCTACCGGTTCGACCTCGCCGAAGCCGTGCATATGCTGTCGCACAAGGCGGCCTGCGCGGTCGGTCTGAACAGTCGGGGCCTGCTGAAAACCGGTGCCAAGGCCGATATCAATGTCATCGATATGGATCGGCTGGAACTGCATCTGCCCGAAATTGTCCAGGACCTTCCCGCCGGGGGACAAAGATTGCACCAGCGCGCAACCGGCTATGATGCCACTATCGTGTCCGGAGAAATCATCCGGCGATTTGACCGGTCCACCGGGGCACGGCCGGGCCAATTGATACGCGGAGCGTGACAAAAACGCCGGGCGGCTGATAATGAGCGGGAATGATAGACGTAATTCCCGAACAGACCCGGGCCGCCTGGGCAGGCTTTCCGCAAGCGCTGACCGAGAAACTGGTCCAGCTTCGTGGCCTCGTGCTGGATGTCGCGCGCAACGAACCGGCCATTGGTCCGCTCGAGGAGACACTGAAATGGGGAGAGCCTGCGTTTCTGACGGCGGCCACCGGATCTGGCACCACGGTACGAATCCATCGGCACAAGAAATCGACTTACACCTATGCCCTATATGTGCATTGCCAGACCGATCTGATCGAGCACTACAAGCAGCTGTACAAGGATATACTCGCCTTTGATGGCAATCGAGCGGTCGTGTTTGACGTCAAGGACCCACTGCCGGTCGAGATCGTCAAGCATTGCATCGTCATGGCCCTGACCTATCATCAGCGGAAAGCGCGCTAGGACCGTCATGCTCCATATCGTCCATCATGCCGATTATGTCGCGCCGCGCCCGCAAAGCGGGAGCTTTGTGTTCGACAAATATCAGTTGGTGATGGACGCGATTCGGGAGCACGCACCGGACCATGTCGCTTATGAGCCGACACCAATGCCGCGGCGCTGGATCGAGGCGGTGCATGATCCGGCCTATGTCGAGCAAGTGATGACGGCCACTGTTCCACGTGAAATAGAGCGCCGGATCGGTTTCCCCGTGTCGGCTGAAATTGCCAGCCGCGTGCAATATAGCTCGGGCGGCACCTGGCTCGCGGCGCAGCTTGCCCTGGACCATGGCTATGCCGCGAACAGCGCCGGCGGCAGCCACCATGCGCTGGCCGATACCGGTGCAGGCTATTGCGTGTTCAATGATCTGGCGATCACCGCCAACCGGTTGCTGGCGGAGGGCGATGCGCGCAAGATCCTGATCGTCGATCTGGATGTGCATCAGGGAGACGGAACCGCGATGTTGCTGGCGGGACGGTCCGATGTGTTTACCCTTTCGATCCACAATGAGCGCAATTTCCCGACCCGCAAAGCCCGCTCCAGCCGCGATATAGCTCTGCCAGACGCGGTTGAAGATGATGCCTATCTGTCTATTGTGGACGTGGCTTTGGAGGAAATTCTGGCCGGTTTCGCCCCGGACATGCTGCTCTATCAGGCGGGCGTCGATCCGCATGTCGATGACCGGCTCGGGCGGCTTTCGCTTACCGATGCCGGTCTGGAACGGCGCGAGCGGATGGTTGTTCGCAAGGCGCGCGATCGCGGCATTCCCGTCGCCAGCGCCCTTGGCGGAGGCTATGGTCTCGATCATCCGGCGGTTGCCCTGCGCCACGCGCGATCGATGATAGCAATGGCCGATGAAGCGGATCTAAGTGACGTTATTCGGTAGCTTTTTCCTGTTCGGCATGGACGTCATGCATATCCGAAAATATGCTCCAGATTGCGATAAACAGGGCTGCCACCAATGGGCCAATCACGATCCCATTGATCCCGAACAGTTGCAGCCCGCCAAGGGTGGAAATCAACACCACATAATCGGGCATGCGCGTATCCCGGCCGACCAGGATCGGACGGACCACATTGTCGACCATGCTGATCACAAAAACGCCGCAGAGCACCAGTACCACCGCTTGCCAGACCGCGCCGGTGGCGAACAGATACAGGGCAACGGGGATCCAGACAAATCCCGTACCAATGGCCGGAATCAGAGAGAATATACCCATCAACACCGCCCAGAGCAAAGCGCTGCGGATATCGAGCGCCCAGAACACCAGACCCCCGAGACTGCCCTGGATGATTGCAATGACCAGGCTGCCCTTGATCGTCGCGCGGATGACAGAGAGGAATCTTTCCATCAGAATCTGGCGTTTTTCCTCGTTCAGCGGAATCATGTCTCCGATTCTCTCGGTTAATGCCGGACCGTCCCGGAGCAGGAAAAAGGTGAGGTACAGCATCACACCCAGGCCCAGCATGAACTGGAACGCACCCTGCCCGACGCTGAGTAGCTGGGTCAGCAGAAATTCCAGAATTGCCGATACATATTGTTCAATTTCTGCCCTGATGCTGGCAAAGTCACCATAGCCATAAGCGGCCAACTGGACCTGCATCCAATGGGGCAACGATTGTTCGAACGCCTTGAACACCGCGTCAAAATCAATATCTCCCACCTGAATCTGCCGGTAGATGCTCGCCGCTTCCTGAGCGAGTGCCATGCCCAGGAGAATTGCCGGTACGACGACCAGCAACAATATCAGGATCAAGGTGATCACCGCTGCCAGATTGTTTTTGCCCGGGAGATAAGCCAGCAATCGATCGTAGACTGGACGAAACAGCACGGCGACAACCACACCCCAGACGATTGCCCCGAAAAACGGTTCGATCAGAACCGCAAATGCCAGCGAAATAATGACCAGCAGGGCAATCATAAACCCCCATTCGACACGGTTTTTGGAAGTCGCCCGATTGTCCATTCAATGTCGCTCTTGTTGGGTTTGTCGTTGCGTTTGCGGTGATATTGCCTTGCTCGGCAGATACGAGAATATTTTGCGGTCGGCAAGGATCGCCGTATCGGCCATTAATACCTCCCATCCAGTCGGCATCCGGCTGTACTTGATGCTTCGTTTTTCCCGATCGCCGTCTGGAGTCCCGAAGATTGCAACCCTCTGTTCAAGCCACCTACGTGCGAATCATTGGAAAGTTGCGACGACATATCGCATAAGGCGCGTAATGCTGGAGAACAGTTGATGGCAATTCCGTTTGAAAAGGGCCTGGTCGAAACCGGCGATGGCCTCTACGCCTATCTCCAGCCGGATGGCGGCTGGGGCTGGTCCAATGCCGGTCTGATCACCGATGGCGGTCAATCCTTGCTGGTCGATACGCTGTTCGATGCCAGCCTGACCCGCGAGATGCTTGGCGTCATGGCGGATGCGGCCGGCGTCGGCGCGGATGATATCGGCATCATCGTCAACACCCATGGCAATGGCTGCTGTGCGCATGCCGAGGTGATCGCATCAGCAGCCAGCGCGCGCGAAATGTCCGAGCTGCCGGCCAGCCAGCTCGCCGCGATCATGGCGCAGGCCCGGGCGATGGGGCCGGCAGGACAATATCTGGTGGATATTTTCGGCAGCTTTGACTTCACCGATGTCGAGGAAAAACTGCCAACCCAGACCTTCAGCGGCGAGTATCGCCTGATGGTCGGCGACAAGAAGGTCGATCTCATCGAGGTCGGACCCGCGCATACGGCGGGTGATGTGCTCATCCATGTGCCGGGTGACAAAACCGTCTTTACCGGCGACATCTTGTTTATCGAAGGCACACCGATCATGTGGGCCGGGCCGGTCGGCAACTGGATCGCCGCCTGTGACAAGATCATCAGCTTCAAGGCCGAAACCATCGTCCCCGGCCATGGCCCGATCACCGATGTCCACGGCGTCCGGCGGGTGCAGGATTATCTGCGCTATATCGATCAGGAAGCGCGCAAGCGGTTCGACGCCGGGCTGTCGGTGCGCGATGCGGCGCATGATATCAGGCTCGGCGATTTCTCCAGCTGGGGCGACAGCGAGCGGATCGCGGTCAATATCTCGACCCTTTACCGCGAATATTCGGGCGATACATCGCCGCCGGATGTGGTGCAGCTGTTCGGGCTGATGGCGGAGTTGAAACAATAGCAACGAAGCGCCATTCCAGAGCAATGGCCGAAGATATTATTCCCCCGATTCTCGCCGACTGGTTCGCAGCGCGCGGCTGGGCGGTGCGTGAGCATCAGCTGGCAATGCTGGAAGCGGCACGAGCCGGTCGTCATGCGTTGCTGACGGCACCAACCGGTGCGGGCAAAACGCTAGCCGGTTTTTTGCCGACGCTGGTGGAGCTGGTCGAGCAAGCGGCTCAGAAACCCGTTCGTGCTGAGCCTGTCGAAGCACCTGGCTTGACGCTACCGGCCCTTCGACAGGCTCAGGGCGAACGGAAGGGTGGCGACACCCTGCACACGCTCTATATCTCGCCGCTCAAGGCTTTGGCTGTGGACGTGCAGCGCAACCTGCTGACGCCGGTCGAGGAAATGGGTCTGCCGATCACGATCGAAACCCGCAGCGGCGACACGCCAGCCAATCGCAAGGCGCGGCAGCGGGTGAAGCCGCCGCAGATCCTGCTGACCACCCCTGAATCGCTCAACCTGCTGCTCAGCCAGCCGGAGAGCTTCACCCTGTTTGCGGGTCTCCGGCGAGTGGTGATCGACGAGGTCCACGCCTTTGCCACCGGCAAGCGCGGTGATCTGCTCGCCCTGTCGCTCGCCCGTCTGCAGAAAATCGCACCCGACATGCGCCGCGCAGCGCTGTCGGCAACCGTTGCCGATCCCGATGCCTTCCGCGCCTGGCTCGCACCTTATGGTGACATCGATACGGTCACCCATGTGCTCGGCGCAGAGGGAGCGCCCGCCGATCTGTCGATCATGCTGCCCGAGACACCGGAAGGCGATCCGATACGGGTGCCCTGGTCCGGCCACGCCGGTGCCTATGCGATCCCGCAGGTGATGCAGCAGATCCGCAGCAACCGGATGACTTTGATCTTCTGCAACACGCGCTTCCTGGCCGAGCTGACCTTCCAGAAACTGTGGGACATCAACGACGAGACGCTCGCCATCGGCATCCACCACGGCAGCCTGTCGCGGGAGGCGCGGCGCAAGGTCGAGAACGCCATGGCGTCAGGACGGATGCGGGCGCTGGTCTGCACCGCCTCGCTCGATCTCGGGGTCGACTGGGGCGATATCGACTGCGTGATCCAGATGGGCGCGCCGAAGGGCTCGTCGCGGCTGTTGCAGCGGATCGGCCGCGCCAACCACCGGCTGGATGTGTCGTCGAAGGCGCTGCTGGTGCCGGGCAACCGCTTTGAATATCTCGAGGCGCAGGCGGCACTTGATGCGGTCAACGAGGGACGCCGCGACGGTGAACCTTTCCGCGCTGGCGGGCTCGATGTGCTGGCCCAGCACGTGATGAGCTGCGCCTGTGCCGCGCCGTTTCAGGAGGATGAGCTGCTCGACGAGGTGCAGTCCGCCCTGCCCTATAGCGCCCTGAGCAAGGAGCAGTTCGAGCGGGTGCTGAATTTCACTCGCGATGGCGGATATGCGCTCAAGGCCTATGACAAGTTCAAGCGGCTGCGCCGGGATGCGCAGGGCGTGTGGAGTCTCACCCATCCGAAATTTGCCGCGCAGCACCGGCTCAACGCCGGGATCATCGTCGATGCCGCGATGATGACCGTGCGGTTCAAGAATGGTCGCAGCCTCGGCAAGGTCGAGGAAGGCTTTGCCGCCATGCTGTCGGTCGGCGACACGTTTTTCTTTGCCGGGCTGAGCCTCGAGATGATCAAGATGGACAGCAGCGACGTGATTGTCCGGGCCTCGAAAAAAGCCGCGATGATCCCGAGCTATATGGGCGCTCGGCTGCCGCTTACCACCCACCTGTCGGACCGCGTGCGCGGGCTGCTGACCGATCGCGCGGGATGGGCGCGTTTTCCCGACGATGTCCGCGAATGGCTGGAAATGCAGGATTTTCGCTCGGTGATGCCCGAGCCCGGCCAGTTGCTGGTCGAGACCTTTCCGCACAAAAACCTCCATTATATGGTCGCCTACAGCTTTGAAGGCTGGAACGCGCATCAGTCGCTCGGCATGCTGCTGACCCGGCGGATGGAGGATCGCGGGCTGAAGCCGGTCGGTTTTGTCGCCAATGATTATGCGCTGGCCTGCTATAGCGTCGAGCCGGTGACAGACCCTGCACCGCTGTTCAGCGCCGACATATTGGAAGAAGAGTTTTTCGACTGGGTCGAAGGATCGAATCTGCTGAAACGGGCGTTTCGCGAAGTGGCGGTGATCAGCGGTCTGGTCGAGCGGCAACATCCGGGCAAGCGCAAGACCGGCAAGCAGGTGACCTTCTCAACCGATCTGATTTTTGACGTGCTGCGCAAATATGAGCCAGACCATCTGTTGATGCAGGCCGCTTGGGCCGATGCGCGGGCGCGGATGACCGATGTCGGGCGTCTCGGCGACCTGCTCGACCGTGCTGCAGGATCGATGATCCATGTCGATATGGACCGGGTCAGCCCGCTCGCAGTACCGGTGCTCGTGATGATCGGGCGCGAACATGTCGCCCAGGGCGCGACCGATGATGCGCTGCTGATCGAGGCCGAATCGCTGATCAACGAAGCCATGAAAATGGACTAGGAAAAAGCACTACACCGGCTGACATTAGGAACTATCGGGTTTTGGGCCTATTATGGCAAAATGGCCTGTCCGATCCTGCTCTATCCTGCCCTTGCCTCCCTGTTCGCGGCGCAGCTTGCGGCGCCCATCCCGGTAGAACCGGAGACCGAAGCCACGATTGCCGACCGCCTGCCGGATCAATTCCTCCAGACAGACGCAGAACAGATTGCGATTGAACAGGACCGCCTCAAGCGAATGACCGTCTCGGTCCGGATCAACAAGGGCGGGCCTTATGCCTTCATTATCGATACGGCCTCCCAGCGGACGATCCTTTCCAGTGAGATCGCTGGCGCGCTGGCGCTGGACATTGAGGATGAAGTCACGATCGTGGCGCTGGCCGGCAGCACCGTCGTGCAAACTGTCTTTGTCCCGAGCCTGACCTTAGGAAAACGCAGCTATGACGGACTGGTCTCGCCGACCTTTCGCTCCAGCAATATCGGTGCCGACGGTGTGCTCGGTCTCGACAGCCTGCAGGGGCAGCGGATCCTGTTCGATTTTCTCGCGCGCAATATTTCCGTCCAAGACACCAGCGAGCCGCTGAAAAGCCGCTCGCTGCGCGAAATCGTGGTGACGGCAAGACGGCGCTCCGGACAGCTTATCTTCACCAACGCCACAATCGCCGGTGTCAAGACCAGCATCATCATCGATACCGGCGGGGAACTTTCGATCGGCAACAAGGCGCTGCAGAGACGCTTGCGGCTGAAATCGTCGGCGATGGTGCAGACCAGTCTCGTCGATATCACCGGGCGCTCGGTGCTTGCTGATTACGGCATCGCCGAGGAATTGCTGATCGGCCGCGCCCGCTTTGGTATCATCCCCATCGCTTTCGCCGATATTGCGCCGTTCAAGGCCCTCAAGCTGGACAAGAAACCGGCGCTGTTTCTCGGCATGGATGCGCTGCGCAAATTTGACCGGGTGGCGATCGATTTTGCCAACCGGAAGATCTATTTTCTGATTCCGAAGGATGCTTGACAAAGTTGTTGGTCGAGGCAGGACGCCCGTCCATGATATCGGTCTGGCAATTGCCGGGCGCCGACCTATGCTGAGGCTGTCCGGGAAAATCGCATGGGAGAGATTATGTCCGCCTTTCTGACCTGCATGCCCGTCGTTTTGGCATCCGTTCTGGCGATGGCTTATCCCGTGCCCTTTGGCCAGCCGGTTCAGCCCGGCAGCCGGATCAATCCCGAAGGCGAAATTGTCGATCTTGACGAAGACCGCTCCGAACGGATGACCGTCCCGGTCAGCATCGAAGGCAAGGGGCCCTTTTCCTTTGTCATCGACACCGGTGCGGAACGGACCGTGATTTCACGTCGGATTGCCGACCGGCTAGCGCTGGAAGGGGAAGATCCGGCGGAATTGATGAGTATCGCCGGCACGAGCATGGTCGAGATGGTCTACGTGCCCAGTCTGACCCTGGGTCAAAAAAGCTACAATGGCCTGATTTCGCCGGTTTTGGCCGCCCGGCATATCGGCGCGGATGGCATATTGGGCCTCGACGGGCTACAGGATCAGCGCATCCTGTTCGATTTCGTTTTGAACCAGATTTTTATCGAAGATGCAGACGAGGAAAGCAGCCGACCAGCGTCGCGAGAAATCGTGGTGACCGCCAAACGCCGGTCGGGCCAGCTGATTTTCACAGACGCCACGATCTCGGGAATCAAGGTCAATGTTATCGTCGATACCGGCGCCCAGATTTCCATCGCCAATAAGGTCCTGCAAAAGCGATTGATCAGCCGGGCGAAAGAACTCGGGGATGATAATCTGTTGATTGCCGTGACCGGGCAGACACTGGGCGTCGAATTCGGTCGGGCACGCGATTTCCGCATCGGTCGCGCCCGTTTTGCCAGTCTGTCGGTGGCATTCGCGGATGCGCCGCCGTTTGAACGCTTCGGCCTTGCCGACAAGCCGACCCTGCTGATGGGCATGAACGTGCTGCGCAAATTTGATCAGGTCGCGATCGACTTTCCCAAACGGAAGATTCATTTTCTGACGCCGAAAAATGCCCGTTTGCATGTGGATGAACCAAGAAACAGCCGAATCAGATCCTGACGCAATCCTTTTGCTCGGAATGTAGCGGTGCCGATAGCTGGTGCGGTGCTGCGGCAGCAGGACTGGGCGTTCCCCGGGCAAATGCCTGCTAGCCCGCGGCGTCTTCCAAACTGAAGACCGGTTCCGGGTCGCCGGTCTTCCATTGCGGGTATTTTTGCATCGCGGCCTTGAACAAGGGTGATGCAAGATGATCGGCGAGCCATTTCTGCAAAGCTGGAAGCGGCAATGGGTCAAACCAGGCGCGGTCATGATTGGCGAACTGGCGGACAAATGGGAAGATGGCATGGTCGGCCAGCGTCGGTCTTGCTCCCATCAACTGGCCGAGCGGTTGAATCAGGCTATCGAGCTTCTCGAGAAACGCCCGGCCGGCAGCCCGATGCTCCAACGCGTCGACATTTTCGTAGCGAACGGGATATTTATAGCGGTCGAGATGATGCTTGAACGGACCATCGGCCTCCGCGATCAATTCTGCCGCAGCCGCCTTGCCTTGCAGCCAGCCCTGCGGATCCTTTTGCTCCAGCGCCCAGTGCATGATCGCGAGACTTTCGTCGACGACCAGCCCATCGGTCAAAATCAGCACCGGCACGGTCGCTTTCGGGGAGGCAGCGACCATTTCCGCGGGCTTGTCGCGCAGCACGACTTCGCGCAAGCGGACGGAGGTCTGGCTGATCAGCAGCGCCATTCTTGCGCGCATCGCGTAGGGACAGCGCCGGAAACTGTACAGAACCGGCAGGCCGTTCATGCGGAACCCAGATGCTGCCTACCCTCTTCCGCAGCCTTTTCGACCTGACGCTGGCGTTCGCGGTAGCGGGCGCGCTGTTCGTCGGTGCGCTGGTCGATACAATGCGGGCAGGCTTCACCGGGAATATAATCCGGCGAGGCGCGATCGGCGGCGTTCAGCGGCATCCGGCAGGCATAGCACTGGTCATAATCGGCTTCGACCAGGCCGTGACCAACGGCGACTCTCTGGTCGAACAGAAAACAGTCACCCTGCCAAAGGCTTTCGGATTCGGGCACATGTTCAAGATATTTCAGGATGCCGCCCTTGAGATGCTGGACATCGTCAAAGCCCTGCGCCTTGACATAGGCGGTGGCCTTTTCGCAGCGGATGCCGCCGGTGCAGAACATGGCGATCTTCGGCCTTGTCACCGAATCCGGCCGCAATTGTCGGGAAAAATCGTCAAACCATGCCGGGAAGTCGCGGAAGCTCTCCGTGTTGGGATTGATCGCGCCGTCAAAGCTGCCGATCGCCACTTCATAGGCGTTGCGCGTGTCGATCACGATCGTGTCCGGGTCGGCGATCAGATCGTTCCAGTCGGCAGGGTCGACATAAGCGCCTTTCTCGGTGGCGGCGTCGACACCCTCCACGCCCATCGAGACGATCTCCTTCTTCAGCCGGACCTTCATCCGCAGAAAGGGCATATTACTGGCTTCGGAATATTTCACCTCGAGATCGGCGAACTGCGGCAGCGCGCGCAACCCGGCAATCACCCGGTCAATCGCGTCGGGCGCACCGGCGATGGTGCCGTTGATGCCTTCGGGAGCGAGCAGGATCGTGCCCTTCAGGCCATGCTGTTCGCACAAGGGCAGCACCTGCAGGCGCAGCGCGGCGGGATCGTCGACGACGGCAAAATGATAAAGCGCGGCGACTTTAACGGGAGATAGGGATTCGGTCATGGCAGCGCATATAGAGCTGTTGCATCGGAAATTCCAATAGAGCGGCTTGCATAGCGACTATGTTCATCGCATAGCGGCGGGATGGTTCCCCTTCTGTTCACCCATCATCGCTTTGCTATCGTCGCTCCGGCGGCGCTCTACTGGCCAGCAAAAGACGCCCTGCTGGTGGCGGATCTGCATCTCGAAAAAGCCAGCTTCTATGCACGGCAGGGCCAGATGCTACCGCCCTATGACAGCCAGGCAACGCTGCAAGAACTGGCCAATCTGGTGCGCGCAACCGGTGCGACAACGGTTTTCTGCCTCGGCGACAATTATCATGATGGCGGCGGCGAAGCGCGGCTGGAACCGGGGGCAGCCAAACTGCTCACATCGATGACCGCCGATCTGGACTGGGTCTGGATCACCGGCAATCATGACCGGGATGTCGCTGGTCTGTGGGGCGGATCGGTGGTCGACGAGTGGACGGGCGAGGGTCTGGCGCTGCGGCATGAAGCAACGGCGAGCAATGCATTACCGGAAATATCGGGCCATTATCATCCCAAGCTTCGCATCGCCGTGCGCGGCCGCCATGTTTCGCGGCGCTGCTTCGTGCGCGGCCAGCATCATCTCATATTGCCTGCGTTCGGGTCTCTGACCGGCGGCATGGCGGCACAGGATCCGGTGATCGAAGCGTGCGTCGGCGGCCCGGCAGAGGCGATCATCGGGCTCAAGGACAAGCCGGTGCGCTTCCCGCTGCCCTTTGCCGACCGGTCGATTGACAAGATCGATGATCCGCAGTTGGCATTGCCTCTGGTCACCAGCGGGCAGTGACTGCTAACGGTCCGGCGATGGATCGATTCAAACCCTATCGCGACCAGCTGCGTGCGCTGGAAAAAGCGGGGCGCAAGCGCCAACTGACGGTGCCGGCGGGCAAGGATTTTTCCTCGAATGATTATCTCGGGCTGGCCAGCAGTCCGTTTCTAAAAGAAGCAGCTCAGACTGCCATTGCAAATGGCGTCGCCCACGGGTCTGGCGGTTCACGACTGCTCGGCGGCAATCATCCGGAACATGAAGCGCTCGAAGAATTTGCCGCCGCCTATTATGGTGCACAGGCCAGCCTGTTCTTCGGCTCCGGCTTTGCCGCCAACACGGCGCTGTTCGCGACCCTGCCACAGACCGACGACCTGGTGCTCTATGACGAACTGATCCACGCCAGCGTTCATGACGGCATGAAGCTGGGCCGCGCCGCATTCAGAGCCTTCCGCCACAACGATTGTAATGCAGTCGAAGCGGCGATTCAGAACTGGCGCGCGAGCGGCGCTACGGGCACTGTCTGGATCGCCGTCGAGAGCCTGTACAGCATGGATGGTGACCGGGCACCGCTGGCCGAACTCACGCAAATTGCCGATGCGCAGGACGCAATGCTGATCATCGACGAAGCCCATGCCGTGGGTGTTTTTGGTGAGGGCGGCATCGGTCTTGCGGGCATGCTGGGCAAAGGGGACAATGTCCTGATCTTGCGCACCTGTGGCAAGGCGCTGGGCGGTGAAGGCGCGTTGCTGACCATGCCGACGATATTGCGCGACTTCTTCATCAACCGCGCCCGGCCCTTCATCTTTTCCACCGCGCCGAGCCCGCTGACCGCGCACCTCGCCCATCAGGCGATTGTCCATATCGCAAAAACGCCCTCGCTACAGGCCGGTCTGGCAGAGCATATCGCGCTGGCCCGCCGCTGCTTTGCCGGTCTCAGTCTGAGCCGCGGACAGGATAGCCAGATATTTCCGATCATCCTTGGCGACGATCGGGTCGCCGTGACCGTGGCGACTCTATTGCAGGGTCAGGGATTTGACGTCCGCGCCATTCGTCCGCCGACCGTGCCTGTCGGAACCGCTCGCCTGCGCATTTCGCTGACATTGAATGTCACTTCGGACGATATTCGGGACCTCTCGACCGCTTTGGGCGAAGCACTAGCGATGGCCGAGGCAGCGTGAACGGGAAATTTGTCATCACGGGTACCGATACCGACATCGGCAAAACCGTCTTTGCGGCAGCGCTGACCGCCGCCCTGGACGCCAGTTACTGGAAGCCGGTGCAGGCCGGTCTGGCCGATGGTACCGATAGCGAGACGGTGGCACGTATCGGCGGTATTGATCCCGACAAGATTCTGCCCGAACGATATCGGCTGCAGATTCCCGCTTCGCCCCATTATTCGGCGGCGCAAGAAGGCATTACCATTGAATTGGATGACTTTGTCCTGCCGCCGGTCGACGGCCCCTTGATCATCGAAGGGGCGGGCGGTGCACTGGTCCCGGTCAATCGGGAATTGCTCTTCGCCGATGTCTTTGCCCACTGGGCGCTTCCGGTGATCATCGTCGCATCCACCCAGCTGGGAACGATCAATCACAGCTTGCTGACGATCGAAGCTTTGCACAGCCGCGGCGCGCCGATTCACGGCATTGCCTTTACCGGGCCGGAAGTGAGCGACAGCGAGCATATCATCTGTGAAATTGGCAGGGTGAGGAGGCTCGGCCGATTGCCGATGATTGACGAGCCATCACCAAAGTCGCTGAAATCGGCCTTTGATACGAATTTCGATCCAGCAGACTTCGCATCATGAGTCTCAATATCTGGCACCCGTTCACACAGCACGGTCTACGCGAACCGATTCCGGAGATCGCGCGGGCCGAGGGCGCAGCGCTCTATACAACGGATGGCACCAAGATCATCGATGCGATTTCCAGCTGGTGGGTGCAGACTCACGGCCATTGCCACCCCAAGATTGTCGCTGCGATTCAGGATCAAAGTGCTAAGCTGGATCAGATGATCTTTGCCGGCTGGACACACGCACCAGCCCGCGAACTGGCCGAGAGGCTGGGCGATTTTCTGCCAAAGTCGCTCAAACACATCTTCTTTTCCGACAGCGGTTCGACTGCCGTTGAAGTCGCGCTCAAAATGGCGCTGGGTTACTGGCATAATCGCGGCGAAGCCCGTCAGAAAATCCTGGTCATGGAGCACAGCTATCATGGCGATACGATCGGCGCGATGTCGGTCGGCGCGCGCGGCGTGTTCAATCAGGCCTATGCGCCGCTATTGTTCGATGTCGGCATCATATCCTTTCCCGAAGCCGGGGCAGAACGCGAGACGCTCGACCAACTGGAGACCTACTGCAAAGATAGCCAACACCTGCCAGCGGCGCTGATCGTGGAGCCGCTGATTCTCGGTGCGGGCGGGATGAAAATCTACAGTCCCGCCATATTGGCGGAAATGGCGGCGATCTGTCGCGCGCATGATGTGCTGTTCATAGCCGACGAAGTGATGACCGGCTGGGGCCGCACCGGCACAATCTTTGCCTGCGAACAGGCGGGCGTCGAACCGGATATATTGTGCATGGCCAAGGGCCTGACCGGCGGCGTCATTCCGCTCGCCGTGACCGCTGCCACAGATGCCATTTACCACGCGCATTATTCCGAAGATCGCGCGCAAATGTTTTTCCATTCAAGCAGCTTCACCGCCAATCCGATCGCCTGCGCTGCGGCCAATGCCAATCTCGCGATCTGGCGCGACGAGCCTGTGCAGAGTCGGATCGATAATATCAGCGCTTCCCATCAGGAATTTTCACGTCGGTTGACGCGCAAATCGAATATCAGCGGCTTGCGACAGTGCGGGACGATCTTGGCGTTCGAAATCGATGACGGTGCAGGCGACTACATGTCTGATCTGGGGCCGGCGCTTCTCGGGTTTTTTCGCGATCGCAACATCTTGCTGCGTCCGCTGGGCAATACGATCTATATCATGCCGCCCTATTGCATCACTTGCGAGGAACTCGAATCGATTTATAGCGTTGTTGAAGAAGCGATCTACCGTTTCGGAACATCCTGACCCACAGGCTATGTAAAGTTTTTTGCAAAAGCCCGGAAAAGCCTCCAAGGATAGAATATGGAATTAGTAGATTCGCTAATGGTGAAGATCGCGCTGATCGGCTTGCTCGGTATCGGCGCCCAATGGATAGCCTGGCGAACCGGTCGTCCGGCGATTGCGCTGATGCTCATCGTCGGCATTATCGCCGGACCTGTGCTCGGCATCATTGATCCCGCACGTGATTTTGGCGCGCTGCAGGAACCGATCATCAAGTTGGCGGTCGCGGTTATCCTGTTTGAGGGCGGACTCAGCCTAAACTTCCGCGAACTGCGACAAGCGGGCGGCGCGGTTACGACCATGGTGTTTGTTGCCGGTCCGATTGCCTGGGGGCTGGGCACGGCAGCAGCCCATTATGGTGCCGGCCTCTCCTGGGAAATCTCCGCCCTTCTCGGCGGTATCATGATCGTTACCGGGCCGACCGTGATCGGCCCGATGCTGCGCACGCTGCGCGTCCCATCACGGGTCCGCAATATCCTGAAATGGGAAGGGATCGTCAACGATCCGATTGGCGCGCTGCTTGCGGTCGGCATCTATGCCTATATCACCTATGAAGGTGCTAACGCCAATATCGCCGTCATCAGCATGGATGTCCTGGCCGCCAGCTTCATCGCCGGACTGATCGGCGCCGGACTCGGCTTTGCCGTCACCTGGCTGTTTCCAAGAGGATTGGTACCGGAATATCTCAAGGCCCCATTCCTGCTCGTTACGGTTATCGCGGGCTTCGTCATCGCCGATCTGATCAAGCACGAAACCGGACTGATCACCGTGACGGTGATGGGCATCGTCATGGGCAACCGGCAGATCTATTCGAGCCAGGCCCTGTACCGGTTCAAGGAAGATCTGGCGGTGCTCCTGATTTCCGGTGTTTTCATCATATTGTCGGCGACGCTGGACTGGGAAACGGTGCAACAGTTCCGGCCACAATTTGTCATTTTCCTGATCCTGCTGCTGTTTGTCGTGCGTCCCGTTTCCGTGCTGATCGCCCTGCTGTTCAGTTCTGTACCGTGGCGCGAGCGACTGTTTATCGCCTGGATCGCGCCGCGCGGTATTGTCGCGGTCGCGATCACCGGCCTGTTTGCCATCCGACTTGTCGACTACGGCATGCCGGGAGCAGAAGCGCTGGTGCCGCTCAGCTTTGCCGTCGTCATCGCGACCATTTTCGCGCACGGTTTTTCCGCGTCATGGGTCGCCGAGCGGCTGGGAATTTCGGAAGGCAAGGGCGAGGGCGTCTTGATCGCTGGCGCCAATCGCTGGTCGATCGCGCTCGGGAAGATGCTCAAATCTCTAGATATTGATGTTCTTATCACCGACAACAGCAAATTCGCGTTGCGCCGCGCGCGTAGCGAAGGGCTCGAAATCCGTCACGGTGACGTGCTCGAAGAGGCGCATGACGACAATATCGATATGGGTGAATATCAGCATCTGATTGCCGCGACCGACAATGACAGTCAGAATCAGTTGATCACCGCCGATCTCGGCCCGGAAATGGGCTATGAACAGATCAGCCGGCTGGCCAATGAAGGAACCAGCAAAAGCCGGGTCGGCCATGGTCGGCTATTATTCGAATCCGGTGCGGATTTTGGTACGTTGCTCGATCGCGACCTGGCGGGCTGGCGATTCAGCAAAACCAATATTACCGAAAAATTCACCGCCGAAGATTATCGGAAGAATCTGGACGAAGGCGAAGAACCGCTCGCCGTGTTCAAGCCGGACCGGCGGCTGTTATTCTTTGCCACCGATTCCCGCCCTGTGATTGAGGATGGCGATGTCGTTATCAGCTATGTCGCTGCCGATACACCGGAAGAACGCAAGGCCGATAGAGCCGCCAAGGACAGTGAAAAAAATGGTGAAAAGGACAGCGAAAGCTGAGGCCTTTGGCTAGGTGACGCGCGGCCCGAATAGCGCCGTGCCAACCCGGATATGGGTGGCACCCAGCTTGATCGCGGTTTCAAAATCTCCCGACATGCCCATGCTGATTTGCGTCAGTTCGTTATCGCCGGCGAGCTTGGCGAGCAGCGCGAAATAGGGAGCCGGGTTCGTGCCTTCCGGGGGAACCGCCATCAGGCCGATGATCGCTATGCCGGATTCTCGTGCTTGTTCGAGCAGCTGGGGCACCGCCACGATATCACAGCCGCCTTTTTGCGACTCTTCACCGATATTGACTTGCAGAAAACAGGGAATGCTGCGGTTCTGCCGGTCCATTTCCCTGGCCAGCGCCTTGATCAGCGAAGGGCGGTCGAGCGAATGAATATAATCGAAAAGCGCCACCGCTTCTGCAGCCTTGTTCGATTGCAGCTGGCCGATCATATGCAGTTCCACCTCCGGATAGTCGGCCTGCAAGGCGGGCCATTTTTCCGCCGCCTCCTGCACCCGGTTTTCACCGAAAACGCGATGGCCAGCCTTTAACAGCGGCAGAATCTCATCGCTATTGCGGGTTTTGGACACTGCGATAAGCGAGACATCGGAGGCCTTGCGGTCCGCTATCCTCGCGGCCTTTTCTATCTTGCCCAATATCTCTTTGCGTGCCGGGTGTGCCAAGTTTGAATCTTCCTCTGTCATTCTCTTTCGCCAAGCTTGCGTCTATAGGCGTGCTTATGTTGCGAGACCAGCCCTGCACCCAGTTGCCAAACACGGCAGATTCCACGTTGCCCAAGATCTGGTTGTTTACCGACGAACGCAATGACCCCATTCTCGAGCGCGCGATCATGCGGCTGCCGCGTGGTAGCGGCATAATCTTTCGCCACTTTCATCTGCCCGGACGCGTGCGCCGGACGCGGTTTGAAACGGTCAAAAAGCTTGCGCGACGGCGCGGACATATAGTCTTTCTGGCCGGATCAGTGGCATTGGCCAGACGCTGGCGCGCCGATGGCGTCCATGGTCGTCTACAGAGACCATTGGTATTGGGCGGATTGCTACAGAGTGCGCCAGTTCATGATGCCGCGGAAATCCAACAGGCCAATCGTTCTGGTGCCGACATTTTTTTCCTGTCACCGATTTTTTCAACCCGCTCCCACCCCGGTCAACGCCCGCTCAATCCCGTGCAGGCCAATCGCCTTGCGGGCTTGTGCAACGGCCCGGTCATATATCTGGGTGGGATGAATCAGCAGCGATATCGGCGGCGCGAAAATTTGCTGACCCATGGCTGGGCAGCAATCGATGCGTTTTGCTGAAGTGAATTAGAAGCGGAACTGGGTTCCGACATAGACAGCCTGACTATCCTGACGACTGTCGGTCAACGGCGCCATCCGGTCGCGCTCGTTGTTGATCCGGAGACCGGCGGTCACGTCCAGATTGCGAGTCAGCGAGTAGCTGCCCCCCACATCCAGCGTATAATCTTTCTGACTGGCGTCCAGCGCCCGCGGCGCGGCATTGATCGGTGCGCTGGCATCGATCGACATGCGCGGATTGAAACGGCTCTTCTTGCCGGAATCTTCATCGCCCATCAGTCTTTCGGCACCGATTTCCGAAAGATCAGGAAGGTTGCTGCCCAGTTTCCTGACCGGGATTGCGAAGCTCTTCAGGCCTTTGGCCGTGCCGAGACTGTAAGAGACCGGCGCAATTTTTGCAGCGGTCGTAACACCCGATCCCGATGCTGCGGCGAGGATATTTTCGCGAATGGACACCGCATCAGACTTTTGGCGAACCACCACAGTGACCGAACGTTCTCCATCGCGCGTGCCGCCGGAGGGCGTGAATTTGAAGCTGGCGTTGCCGCGCAAGGCGCTGAGTTTATATTTCGCTACGAGATCAGGATCGGCACCGGCAACGGTAAAGGAACCAATCGACCCCAGCGTTTTCAGGGATACCATCACGTCATCGCCAGAAAGCACTTTTGCAAGCGCAGGGGTCATGGCAAGACCGGAGATCGCGAGTCCTGTCGCTAACCAACCGAATTTACTGACCTTTTTCGTCATGACGAAGCTGCTTCCCTTTAATTGACCGTAGATATAACAAAATCTGCCAATCTGTGCGAGTCAACATACTGTTTTTGTCCGATTTTCCGAAACTAGCGCGTTTCTGTTGCAGTTCGGTTACGCTTTTGTCCCGGAATAATGGCACCTGCTAGCATAAAAAAGATGAACCCGACATGATTTTGTCGCCATTCAACCGGCGTTCACTCGCTGCTGCACATGAGCGAAACATGCGCTTGTGCTTGCCCCTCGCGGCAAAGCATTTATAGAGAGCGCTGAAATGATATCATGTCCGGAACAAATCCTGCAAAGAGATTTCGTATCGGCGCAATATGCAACCAGGAGCGCTTCATGTCCCGCCTCAAACCTTCTTTCTTCTTGCGATCTGCAACCGCTAGCCTGCTGACCTTGTCTTTGCTTTCTGCCTGTGGTGGCAAAGAACGGCCGCAAGCCGACATAGCTGCGTCTCAGGTGACAACAATCGGCGTGAACAGCTATTTGTGGCGGGCCTCGCTTGATGCCCTGTCATTCATGCCGCTGACCCAGACCGACAGCAATGGCGGCGTGATCCTGACCGACTGGTATGTGAACCCGCAAAACCCGGGCGAGCGGATGAAAATCAATGTCTCTATCCTCGATCAGGATCTGCGGGCTGATGCGTTGCGCGTCGCTGCATCGCGCCAAGTTTCCACCAATGGCACCTGGGTGGATGCCCCGGTCAAGGCGGCGACCACACAGAAGCTGGAGCAGATCATTCTCACCAAGGCCCGCGACCTGCGGCGCGGTATGATCACCAACTAATTTTTTCTGCCATATAATGGGGCCGCAATGACCGATCAGCGATTCAATCCACTGGCGGCGGACAAACGCTGGCAAGCGCGCTGGGCCGAATCGCGCGTGTTCGAGGCGGATGACGCAAGCAGCAAGCCGCGCAGCTATGTCCTCGAAATGTTTCCTTATCCTTCGGGCCGCATCCATATGGGTCATGTCCGCAACTATACGATGGGCGACGTACTCGCCCGTTTCCGGCGGATGCAGGGTTATGAAGTGCTCCACCCGATGGGCTGGGACGCTTTCGGCATGCCGGCGGAAAATGCGGCGATGGAAAAGAAGGTCCATCCCGGCGAATGGACCAGAGCCAATATCGCCTCGATGCGCAGCCAGCTGAAGACGCTGGGCTTTGCCTTCGACTGGAGCCGCGAACTGGCAACCTGCGATCCGGATTATTACGGCCACGAGCAAGCGCTGTTCATCGACCTGTTCGAAGGCGGTCTCGTCTATCGCAAGGAATCGGCGGTCAACTGGGACCCGGTCGACATGACCGTGCTCGCCAACGAGCAGGTGATCGATGGCAAGGGCTGGCGGTCCGGCGCGCCGGTCGAAAAGCGCAAACTCAGCCAGTGGTTTCTGAAAATTACCGACTTTGCCGAGGATCTGCTGGCGGGGTTGGGTGACCTTGAAGGGTGGCCGGACAAAGTGCGGCTGATGCAGGAAAACTGGATCGGCAAGTCGCAGGGCCTGCAATTCCATTTCGATCTGGCGGAACCGCAAAATGATATCGCGGCTGTCGAGGTTTTTTCGACCCGGCCCGACACCATTTTCGGTGCGAGTTTCATTGCTTTGGCCGCCGACCATCCGCTAACCCAACAACTGGCCAGCCAAAATAGCGCGCTGGCAAGTTTTGCCGAAGAATGCAAAGCTGGCGGTACCACGGCTGCCGAGCTCGAAACGATGGAGAAAAAAGGTTTTGATACCGGCCTGACCGTCACCCATCCGCTCGATCCAGACTGGCAATTGCCGGTCTATGTCGCCAATTTCGTGCTGATGGATTACGGCACCGGCGCGGTATTCGGCGTGCCGGCGCATGACCAGCGCGATCTCGACTTCGCTCGCAAATATGACCTGCCGGTCAAGCGCGTGGTTTCCGAAGGCGAAGAAACCGACGCCGTGTTTGCCGGTGACGAGGCCTACACCGGTCCCGGCAAAATCGTGAACAGCGCCTTCCTCGACGGCATGACGATCGAGGACGCGCAGCAGACGGTGATTGATCGCGCACAATCCGAGGGCTGGGGCAAGGCCCAGACCACTTGGCGGCTGCGCGACTGGGGCGTTTCGCGGCAACGCTACTGGGGTACGCCAATCCCGATCATCCATTGCGATGCTTGCGGTCCGGTGCCGGTACCAAAAGACCAGCTGCCGGTCGTGCTCCCCGAAGATATTGATTTTGAAACACCGGGCAATCCGCTGGAGCGCCACGCCACATGGAAATACGTGGACTGCCCGAAATGCGGCGCGGCGGCGCGGCGTGAGACCGATACGCTCGACACCTTTGTCGACAGCAGCTGGTATTTCCTGCGCTTTGCCAGCCAGCCTAGCGATCGGCCCTTTGACCCGGATGTGGTCAAACAATGGCTGCCGGTGACGCAATATATCGGCGGCGTTGAACATGCGATCCTGCATCTGCTCTATGCGCGCTTCTGGACGCGCGCTCTGGCGAGCATCGGCAAGCTGGATTTTACCGAGCCGTTCGAGAGTCTGTTCACGCAGGGGATGGTAACGCACGAGACCTATAAACATGGTGATGGCAGCTGGCTTTCTCCCGACGAGGTGGAGAAAAACGGCGCTGACTGGACGATGATCGCCGACGGTTCGCCGGTCACAACCGGCCGGGTCGAAAAAATGTCGAAGTCGAAGAAAAATGTCATCGACCCCGACCCGATCATCGAACAATATGGCGCCGATGCGGTGCGTTTTTTCATGCTGTCCGACAGCCCGCCAGAGCGCGACCTGCCCTGGTCCGAGGCCGGGATTGAAGGCAGCTGGCGCTTCATGAACCGGCTTTGGCGGCTGTTCCTGTCCGTCGCCGATGAAACCGACGCACCGAATGTCGAAGACAAAGCGCTTCAGCGCAAACTGCACCAGACCATTGCCGGCGTGGCCGACGATGTCGAAGCGCTGTCGTTCAACAAGGCGGTCGCCAAGATCTTTGAGCTAGTCAACCTGATCGAGAAATCCGAGCCCTCGGCAGACCGGGCCGCGGCGATCAAGTCTCTCACCCGGATCGTCGCGCCGATGGTACCGCATATCGCCGAAGAAGCCTGGGCCCTGCTGGGCGAAAGCGAATTGATCGCCAGCGCACCGTGGCCAGAGGTCGACGAAAGCCTGCTGGTCGAGGACGAGGTCACCATTGCAATTCAGGTGCGCGGCAAATTGCGCGATACCATTACCGTCGCCAAGGGCAGCAGCAAAGAGGATCTCGAAGCGCTTGCTCTCGCCTCCGAGAAGGTGCAGCGTAGCCTTGACGGAGCAGAGGTAAAGAAGGTGATTGTCGTGCCCGACCGACTTGTGAATATCGTGATATGAGAAACATGATTGCCCGGCTCACCTTGCTGGTGGCATTATCTGCGGTGCTGGGTGGCTGCAATTTGCGGCCGCTTTATGCCGGCGGCACCACCGGCGTGGTCGCTCAGGAACTTGGCCGCATCGAGATTGAACCGATCGCCGGCAAAGCCGGCTGGCTGACGCGCAACGCGCTCAAGGATCAGCTCGAAGCCTTTGAAGGACAGGAGACGAAATACCGGCTGACAGTAGCACTCGATGACAAGATTGCCGGATTCGGCGTGCGCAGCGATGACCGGATCACACGCGAACGCAGAACGTTGCGCGCCCGATACCAGCTGGTCCGGCTTTCGGATTCGATCGTGGTGCTGGATGCCACCGCGGGCTCGGATGCCGGTATTGATGTCGTATCCTCGGAATATGCAACTTTGGCTGCCGAGGACACCGCGCTTGAGAATCTCGCGACCCGTGTCGCCAACCAGATCGTAACCCGGATTTCTCTCTTCGCCAGGACCGAGGCCAGCGCGTCACCAAGCCCATGAAGGCGAAGCCGGAAGATATTGTCAGGCGCTATCACGCCGCAGCCGATAGCATAAGACTGATCCTGCTCTGCGGTCCCAATGTCACCCGTTGTCAGGCGCTGGTTGAAGAACTGGTCAAACCGCTGGCTCAATCCGCAGAGCGCGTGGATCTGACCATTTCCGATATCAGCGACAGTGCCGCCCGCCTCAATGACGAAGCCAATTCAGCTTCGCTGTTCGGCGATAAACGCTATCTCGTGTTGCGGTTGAACGCCGGCGAAGCGGTCAGGGCGACAGCGGCAATCGAAAATGTGCTGGCGAGCGAGACTGCCGGTGATCCGGTGTTTGTCATCGCACCCGGCATGGGCGACAAAACCGCTCTCGCGAAGACCATAATAAGCGCGCCAGATGCGTTGATCGCCACCTGCTACGAAACGACGCCGCAAGAGGCGGGGGTGGCCATCCTGAGCATGGCAAAGGTCGAAGGTCTGCAGCTGAGCCGCGAAATGGCGCAGGAAATCGCCGCCCTGACCAGCAATGACCTGGTTCTGGCGCGGATGGAAGTCGAAAAAATCGCGCTATATTTGGACGCCACTCCGGATAATCCGCAGGCGCCTGATGCGGACATATTGCTATTGCTCGGCGCCGAAAATGACGAGGAGGATATCAATCTGCTGATCCACGCCGCGCTTAATGGGGATGCGGCCCGTCTGGCACGGGAAATCGCCGCGGCGCGTGCCCAGGGGATCAGCGAGATTGGCCTGATCCGGATCATGCTGCGCCATCTTGCGAAGCTCGCTGAGCTGCGCAGCAAAGTCGACAAGGGCGGCAATATTGATTCGGTCGCCGGCCATCCCAGCGTCTTTTTCAAGGAACAGAAGCATTTCAAGCGCCAGCTGCGCATCTGGTCATCCGCCCATATAGCGCGGCTGATCGAGCGGATCCTGCAACTCGAGATCGCGATGAAAAGCAGTGGCCAGCCGGATCAGGTATTGCTGGAGGAAGAATTGCTGCTGATTGCCCGGAAGGCGGCCAGCGCTCGTGCGTAGCCGCCGAACCCGCCACCAGCACCGCTCGGGTCTTTGAACGGCGCATAGCTCCAAGACCAATCTCTTCTCCGGCTCTCTTGACCGGTCGCGCCTGAGCGCCCATTTACGCACAATGGAAAAAACAATAATGAGCGACGAACAATGGCGGCAACAGCTGTCGCCGGAACAATATCATGTGCTGCGCGAAGCCGGTACCGAGCGACCGTTTACCGGAGCGTTGAACACCGAATATCGCGACGGTGAATTTTTCTGCGCCGGTTGCGGCAGCAAATTGTTTGAATCGGAAAGCAAGTTTGACAGCGGTTGTGGCTGGCCAAGCTTTTCCGCGCCCGCTGATTCAGAAGCGGTCACCGAGATCGAAGACAATAGCCTCGGGATGCGCCGGGTCGAGATTCGCTGTTCCACCTGCGACGGCCATCTTGGTCATGTTTTTCCCGACGGACCAACCGAGACCGGCCTTCGCTATTGCATGAATAGCGCCGCCATGGCCTTCGAGCCCAAGCCCGACTGATTTTAACGGTGCGTCCGCGTTCAGCCTGCAGTAAGGCGTCGAAACGCTAGAAAATCTGAAATTCAGTATTTAGTTGGGTGGATCAATATGGCGCGGGCGAAAAAACGCAAGAACAAGCAAGGGCCGGTGCGAACCTGGCTGTGGCGGCTCGCCAAGATTGGTCTTGTTACCGGGTTTCTTGCCGCGCTGGCGCTTGTGGTGGCGGTTTTGGTGGTCCGTTCCTCGCTCCCCGGCTTCGAGGATCTCAAATCATCCCCCAATGGCCAGATGATCCGGGTGCTGGATGTGAATGGCAAAGAGCTGTTTTCGATGGGCCCGAGCTACGGCGAGTGGCTGCAATATGCCGATATCCCGGACGTCATGAAAGGCGCCATGATCGCCGTCGAGGACCGCCGTTACGAAAGCCATCCGGGCGTGGACCCGATCGGCATCGCACGGTCGCTCCAGGTGAGGCTGCAGCGCGGCCATTGGGCCCAGGGCGGATCGACCATCACCCAGCAGCTGGCCCGCAATATATTTTTGAACAACAACCGGACCTTTGGCCGAAAAGGCCGGGAGATCCTGCTGGCGCTGGCGATGGAACGGAAATTTTCCAAAGAGCAGATTCTCGAACTATACTTGAACAAGGTTTACTACGGCGGCGGCGCTTATGGCATTGATGCCGCGTCCCGCCGCTTCTTCGCGCACAGCGCCAGAGATCTTGACCTCGCAGAAGCGGCAATCATCGCCGGTCTGGTCAAGGCACCATCCCGCTACTCGCCCACCGCCGACGCGACAGCGGCGATCGGACGGGCAACGGTGGTCCTCGAGGTCATGCAGGATGCGGGTACGATTACCGCGGCCGAGGCCGCAAAGACCAATCCCGCATCGGCGAAGCTGGCACCCGAACCCCGGCAGAACAGCGTACGCTATTTTACCGACTGGGCCCTGCCCCAGCTTGACCTGCTGATCGACGAGAGCGTGGAGCCGATTGAAGTCTGGACCACGCTGGATCTCGACATGCAGCGCGCGGCTACGGCGGCGATCCTGTCGAATGTACCATCTGGTGCGCAGGGTGCATTGGTGGCGATCGACCGGGATGGCGCGGTGCGTGCCATGGTCGGTGGGACAGATTATGTGACCTCCAACTATAACCGCGCCACTCAGGCGATCCGTCAGCCTGGATCAGCCTGGAAAGTGTTCGTCTATATGGCGGCGCTGGAGGCCGGCTATACGCCCGATGACACGGTGACCGACGAGCCGATTACGATTGGCAACTGGACGCCCCGCAACAGCGGCAACCGCTACGCCGGCGACATTGATGTCCGTACCGCTTTCGCCTTTTCCAAAAATACCGTCGCCGCGGCGATTGGCAATGACATCGGAACGTCCTCGATCGCTAACATGGCGCGTCGGTTCGGGATCACGACCCCGATCAACACCAACCCGTCAATGGTGCTCGGCACCTCCGACGTCCGTGTGCTCGACATGACCCGCGCCTTTGCCTCGATCAGCGCCAAGGGCGTCGCGATCACTCCGTTCGGCATCACCAAAGTGCAGACGATGAAGGGCGATCTTTTGTACCAGAGTAAATTCGACGGCAGCCGCGTGCTGGTCGACCCCTGGGTCGCCGCTGGGATCACCGATCTGATGCAGACCGCGGTCGCCACCGGCACCGGGCGGGCCGCCCAAATCGGAAGACCGGTTGCGGGCAAGACCGGAACCACCAGCAGCAACAAGGATGGCTGGTTTCTGGGCTTCTCCAGCGGTCTGACCACTGGCGTGTGGATGGGCCGCGATGATGCAAAACCCGTCGGCGGATTGCAGGGCGGTCGCGCGCCCGCGGCGGCGTTCGCGCAGTTCATGAAAATCGCTGTGGCTAAGCGCAAGGTCGAGAAATTCGATACCGAGCTGGTCTTGCCGGAATGGCAGTTGGAACCGGACGAAGGCGAGATTTTTGGCGCACCGGAAGACGGTATCTACGTGGACGAAAATGGCATGCCGATCGAAACCGGGCGCGGTGTCGAATATGATATGGAAGGTGGAGAAGCCGCCGATAATCCGCGACTGGACCAGGATTGGATCGATTCGGTACTGGGTCGCGGCGGTGATCCGGCTCCCAAAAAGCCAGAGCAGGCCCCGGTTAAGAAACCAGAGCCGGCACCGGTCAAAAAACCAAAACCACCGCAAAATCAACCGGAATCGCTCATTCCCGAAGCGGCGCAGATAGAACCGCAATAACGATGCGGTTCAGGCCGCAGGGGGCAGCTGGCGTGCCGCTCCAACCATATGCAGACCCCTGCCATGATCCTTGAGCCAACGGTCCGCTACCCGGCGATCCGACTCAAAGATATCGTCGAGCAACGCGTAAAATCGCCGACTATGGTCCATATGCGTGAGGTGCGCCACTTCATGCGCCACCACCGAGCGGCGCACATGGGGTGGTGCCATGACCAACCGCCAGCTGAGCCTGATCGATTGGCGACCGGAACAGCTGCCCCAGCGGCGGCGTGCATCGCCGACCGCCAGTCGCGGTAAATCTGTTCCAGCGCGGCTGCAGTAAAACTGCAGGTCGTCGGCAAAAATCGTGCGGGCCTGAGTCTTGAGCCAGCGAAGGATCCGGGACTCGATATGCTCCTGTGGTCCGCCCAGCCGGATTTCGTCTTCGACCAACAGCGGCGTGCGAGCAAAATCGGGCGACCATCTTATGATACAGGGCTCTCCCAAAAATGCGATCTGGCCGCCATCCTCCACCGGAACCGGCGGTACGGCTTCGGCAAAGCGTTCGTTCAGCCAGCCGGATTTAGACTGCGCAAAACGCAGCGCCTGCTGTTCAGACGCGTATGACGGCAGCGTCAGGCGGACGACACCTTTGACCGTATCGGCCGACACAATGATCGACCGGGCTTGCTTGGATCGCCGCAATTGAAGCGGATAGCTTACGCCGTCGAGGCTGATGGCGAGCGCTTCGGAACGGGTTGAGCTAAAGAGGCGCATCGAGAATATGCTGTTCAAGCGGTCCGGCCTTGCTTTCGGGTATCACTTTTCCCCGGATCGACTTTCCCGCCGCATGGATCGATTCCCGGTCACCGGACACGAGATAATGCCATGCTGGTAACGGCAGGTTGCGAGCGCGCAATTTATAGGCACAGCTATCCGGCAGCCAGTCAAATTCCTCGAGCTTGTTCCGGGTCAGGCGAACGCAATCGGGCACATGAAATTTCCGGTGGCGATAGTCGCTGCACTGGGCGTCCTGAAGGTCGAGCAATTTGCAGGCAATATTGGTCATGTAGATCTGACCATCATCCTCGTCTTCGGCCTTCAGCAAACAGCATTTTCCGCAGCCATCGCACAAGGCTTCCCACTGCCCGCGATCCAGCGATTCAAGTGGCGCTTCCCAGAACGGCTGAGTGGAACCTATCGCACCCATCGGGTAATTTCATCGGCGACTTGCCGTGGCGTACCATCAAAGGGCAGCAGCGCCAGCGGCTCGCCTTCCGGCCCGAACAAATAGGCCTGTCGGCTATGATCGACCAGATATTCGCTGGACCCTTCGTCTTTCCGGACATCATAAATGATCAGATATTTTTTGGCGACCGCATCGATTTCGTCAGGGCTGCCCGTCAGCCCGATAAGCCGTGGATGGAAGGCGGAAACATATTGTTTCAGAACCGCTGGTGTATCCCGGCCCGGATCGACCGAGATGAAAATCGGCTGGACTTTTTTGCTCAGTGCCGGATTTTCTTTTTCCGCCAGCTTCAATCCCAGCATGATATTGGCAAGATCGACCGGACACACATCCGGACAATAGCTATAGCCGAAATACATGATGCGATATTGGCCATCGAACTGCTCTTCCGAGATTCTGTCACCATCCTGATTGGTCAGGGTGAATGAGCCGCCAATCTTGGCCCCTGCGAGCGGCGGCTCCGCTGCGGCGGAAACGCTTCCGTCCGGCGCAGGATTGCAGGAAGCCGCCAGTGTGAGTAAGCTGACGGCCAGAATGGTTTTTACATTGTCGATGATATTGTTCATTACGGGGCCAGACATGGTCTGCTAGTTGATCAATTTCAACAGATAATTGATAAGCTGCGAATACAGCGAATATCGGCGAAGACTCGCTGGTTAACGAAATGGGGCCAAAATGTTCAGTAAAAATTCTTCAGGCACACCTATCGGCCGTCGCCTGCTCATTTTCCTGCGCTATGCATGGATCGCTGCTGCGGCAGTTACTTTTTCCGCTCCTGCTGCGGCACAATTCTCGGACAGCTATAACTTTCTCAAAGCGGTTGACGACCGGGATGGCGACGAAGCCAGTAAATTTCTCAACCGGCCCGGGACGGTGATCGTCAACACCCGTGACAGCACGACGGGACGCGCCGCGCTGCATATCGTCGTGGAGCGCAAGGATAGAACATGGTTAGCCTTTCTGCTGCAGAAAGGTGCCAATCCCAATATACGGGACAAAGAGGGTCTGACTCCGCTGATGTTGGCCACGCAGCTTCGGTTCGTGGATGGTGCAAAGATCCTTCTGGCGAACAATGCGGATGTGAATGACACCAATAAGCAAGGTGAGACGGCCCTGATTCGTGCGGTCCAGTTCCGCGATTCCGAACTGGTCCGCCTGCTTCTTGCTAGCGGCGCCGATCCGGACCTGCCTGACACGCTCGCTGGCTTGTCAGCGAGGGATTACGCAAAGCGTGATCGCCGTGCTGCGAGCATATTGGCGGAGATCGAAAAAGCCGACGCCGACAAAAAGCCGGAAACCAAGGAACGGTTCTTCGGACCGGAAGGCTGATCGTCCCTTAGTAGCCACCCTGATCGCTCGGGGCGGCATCTGGACTGATCCATCCATCGAAAATTGCAGCTCTCTGCATGGCGCGGCGTGCCAGCCGCATCGTCTCCGTCTTGCGCCGGGCCGGAGCAAGCGCATTGGTCGCCGCCGGGCGTACCATTTCCGCATCATAGGCATCGGCAATGATCAGGCCTGTGCGTTCTGGCAGGAAATCCGGCCCATCGACCGGAGACGCATCAAAACCGATGGGCAAGGCCCAGTAAAAGCGGTCACAATATGCGAGATACTCGGTCCATTTCATATCGCCGAGCAAATCGCTTCGTGCGACCTTGATCTCGACTATGACAATTTGCCCTTTGGCATCAATTCCCATCAGATCTGCCCGGCGCCGGTTCCGCAGACTCACCTCGGGCAATACCAAGATATCATGACGCAGAAACATACGGGCGACACCGCGGGCGACTGCCTGGGCGCCGGTCAGCTCACCGACCGTGGTTAGCAAGCCAAGAGAATCATTCGTGATCGTCATCCGCCACGGATAGAACAAAAAAAGAACAAAATAAAGGCCCCCGGGTGGGAGCCTTCATCATGCCAATCTGTCTGAACGTCTAACGATAGAAGATATGGTTATCGATGGTCGCCAGGCGGGTAAGACGCCAGCCAGGGGACACATAGCGCGCGTGAAAGAACAATGCGCCTTCGACCGGGCTTTCCCATCCGTCGTTCATTGCAATTTTGGCGATAGCCACCGCATTGCGCCAATGACGCTGACCGGTTCTGATCGGGGGCATTTTGCCGCCGCGCACGAAAGAGAACTGGCTGCGCTGAAAAACGACACCGCAGATGCTGTTCGGGAAGCGCGACGATGCAACGCGCGCGAGAACGACGCGGGCCACGGCCAACTGGCCTTGCAGCGATTCACCCTTCGATTCAAAATAGACGGTGCCCGCAAGGCATTGCATTTCGGCATCCAGCGAACCGTCGACCGATTGCTGCCGGACCAGCTGACGCAAGGACGACGCGCCATCATCGATAAATCCGCTATTCTCATCAGAACCGAACTCGGCTTCGCCATTGGCAAGCCTGTCTGAGTCGACAACATCCTGGGGAATTTGCGCGACAACTTCCTGTTGCTCGCCAAAAATAATGGCCGGGTTGGATTCGTCATCTGCCAGCAGGGCAGGATCGACGAAAATCTCAGCTTCCGGTGTTTCATCGCTTGCTTCCAAAGCAAAGGACGCATCGGTGAACGACAAGGCCGCAACCGCAGTAAGGGCAAGCGACAAGACGCTTGTTGCACGAAAAATTTTGCTCATTAACCTGTAACATTATGCGGTGAGACCAGAGCATTGATGACATTCTCGTCAAAACTGCCAAAACAGACTCTAAAAACCAAAGCGCGAACCTGTTTCTGTTCTCCCCGTCTGCGTGTTTACCGCCTGTCATTTCTGACATGCCAGCGGCTACCTGCGCATCAAAGTTGAGCGGCAAATATGGTTTTGGAAAATAAAGTCAAGTTTACTGACCCATTTGGGCGATGAGCCGTTCCGCATCCGGGATGTCCAGTTCAATTAACCACATATCGGGGTCAAAGCGGAATCTCTGGGCGATATAATCCGATAATTCCTTATTATTATCAACGGCTTGAGGCCATATTGTCTGCCAATTGGGTCGCCCGTCCAGGGAGGGCATATTCTCCAGGAGCTTAGGGTTTCTGCCCTTCTCGACACATTGGACAAGGATGGCGCCCGATATTCGGTCACCTTTTTTCAATACCGCACCGAAGCCGCCGTCCTGGTTAACCATTCTGAGAAGGGTTTTGACCTTCATTTCCGCAGAAAGCCGCGGTTCAATCATTCTTTTGGTACCCGGGCAGGGACGCGAGCGGGATATGCGAGCGCATGAAAGTCCCGGTACCGCGGGCGATTTCTTCGCCTTCGCTATCAATCAGCCGCGAATCGGCGACGAACACCCGCCGTTTACCACTAACCCACCGGCCCTCGGCGGTAACCGGACCGGATTTCAGCGGCTTGGTGAAGAGGAGATTGAAGGCGGTGGTCAGGATGAAGCGGTCGGACACCAGACTATTGGCGGCGTAAAAAGCGGCGTCGTCCAGCATCTTGAAATAAGCCGTACCGTGCACCGCACCGGCGGCGTGATAGTAGCGTTCGTCCACATCAAAAAATATGCTGGCCTTGCCGGCTTCGGCAATTTCAAGACGGGAATTGAACAGGCGGTTTATCGGCGCCTCGGCATATAGCCTTTCCAGAGCCCGAAAATGTTCCTGGGCGCCGCCGCTTTCCGGACTATTTTCAGCTGTACCTATCATATTCAGAGATCAAGCGGCCTGCTGCTCACGCTGTTTGTTCAACAGCGCATAAAGAGCATCCTGACTCGATGCACCGCGGAGCTTTGCCACCATATTCTCATCTCGCAAGAAGCGGGACACGGAGGCAAGGGCCTTCAAATGCTCGACCCCTGCTTTTTGCGAGGATAGCAAAGCGAATATCAGATCGACCGGTTTTCCATCATGAGCGTTGAAGGAAACCGGCTCCGCGAGACGCAGAAAAATACCGACGCAATGATCAAGTTCGGCGAGTTTGGTGTGCGGTATCGCAATGGATTTTCCAAAAGCGGTCGATCCCAGCGCTTCACGGGCTATCAGTCCGGCAAGGATGGCATCCGCATCAAGACGATAGCAATCGGACCCGATGCGGGCAATTGTGCGTAAAATATCGTCATGGTCGCCAACCTCCGGACAATCCCGAACAGCAGCGAGTTCCAGTCTAACCGACAAATCAGTCATGAATCGTTCCTTTGTCCTGGCAAAACTCAAACCATTCAGCAACCACGCCAGAATACAGACGTCGGTGCGCGTTGGGCCGGCCTTCAGAAAGGCCAGCTATCCGACTGTCTAGAGCGGCCCGGCTATATCAGCGATGCGGCTCCACCCAGCCGATTGTGCCATCGGAACGGCGATAAACCATATTATGGGCACCAGTGCCAGAGTTTTTGAACAAAAGCGCGCTGGTATTGCGCAGATCCATCATCATCACCGCATTGGAAACGCTGGCTTCCGGGATATCGGTGCTGGTTTCAGCAATGATCGGAGGGGATTCACCGTTGAATTCGCTTTCGTCTTCTTCCTCAAACGATTCAAAAACCCGATAGGCCGCTTCTTCTTGCTTCGCAGCATATTGCGCCTGAACATGGTGGTCGTTTAGCCGCCGCATATAGCGCCGAAGCTGCTTTTCAATCTTGTCGGCAGCCTGTTCAAAAGCCTGATGGGCATCGCCGGCTTCGGCATCCGACTTCAAGGTCAGGCCCTGCATCACATGCGTTACAATATCGCATTTGAAATGCGCGTGCGGCGCTTTGCTCACCGTAACATTGGCGGATATGGCCTTGGCAAAATATTTGCTGGCGATCGCATTCATCCGATCCTCAGCATGGGTTTGCAATGCATCGCCGATATCTACCTGATGTCCTGAAACACGAACTTCCATTTCACTCTCCTTTTCTTTCCGTACCATGCGTCAACGGCGGTACAGTTAAATCTCTGTCCACAGGGGGTTTTTGATCCCCTCGATAAATATCTTGTGCCTCGCCAGTTCATCCGCACCCGCATGATGCTCGCGCGGTGTGATAAAAACTTTTCGCTCAATCTTCTGCGCAGTTGACCGCATACTCGCGATGGGATCAGCGCGTTTCATATCGTCTGCCAGACCGAGGCCAATCTGGCGCCCGCCCGTCAATTCGATATAGAGCTGGGTGAGCAATTCGGCATCGAGCAGCGCACCATGTTTGACCCGATGGCTGCGATTGATCCCATAGCGAGAACACAAGGCGTCGAGCGACAATTTTGCACCAGGATGCTTGGATTTGGCAATTGCCAATGTGTCAATCATGCGAAACCGGGAAATCGGCTGATAACCGCACAGCACCAGCTCGGCATTGAGAAAATTGAAATCAAATTGCGCATTGTGGGCGACGAGCTTGGCATCGCCCAGGAAAGCCAGCAGCTCTTCCGCGCCAGCGGCGAAAAGCTTTTTATCGGACAAAAACATATCGGACAGCCCGTGCACATTCTCGGCGGCCTTGGGCATTGGCCGTTCGGGATTATAGTAGCAATGAAAGGTCTGGCCGGTTTCGATCCGGTCGATCATTTCGATGCAGCCTATTTCGACCATCCGGTCACCATTTTGAGGATCAAAGCCGGTGGTCTCGGTGTCGAAAATTATTTCCCGCATATAGACGATATCGGACTGAAGACGGGCTTACGCAAGAGATGCTTTCAATTTCTGAACAAGTTTTTGCACCTGCTGACGCGTTTCTGCGTGAGGCAGGGATGTGTCGATGACGGAATCGGCCTTTTGCCGTTTGTCCGCGTCCGGCATTTGCAGGGATTTTATCTGCTCGAACCGCTCCGCTGTCATGCCGGGGCGTGCCAGAACCCGATCCTTCTGGTGGTCGGCGTTGGCCGATACCACGACAATATGATCGACGCCCTCGGCACCGCCTTTTTCGAAAAGCAGCGGGATGTCGAACAGGATCAATGGCTGGTCGTGATGTTTTTCGAGAAAGGCCTGACGCATGTCGGCTACCGCTGGGTGGATCAGGCGTTCGAGCCGCTGCAAGGCCGCCGGATCACCCAGCACCAATGCTCCCAGCTTCTGCCGATCCACCCCGTCGCTGTTGGTACTGCCTGGAAACAGAGCTTCTATTTTTTCCACAAGAGCGCCGCCAGATCCCTGCAACTCATGCACCGCGGCATCGGCATCGAATAGCGGCACGCCCTGATCGACAAACATCTGCGCGACCGTGGATTTGCCCATCCCGATCGAGCCGGTCAGACCGATGATATAGGGTCGGCGCGATGTCATCAGGTGACCAGCAATTTCCTGAGTTCGGCATCAAGCTCCATCGGCGGATTCTTGCCAAAGAACAGTTCAAAAGCGAGCGCCGCTTGGCCGATCAACATATCGAGACCATCAACCACCGCCAGATCCCGCTTTTTCGCTGCCCGCAGCAGCTTTGTCTCCAGCGGTGCGTAAACCAGATCATAGACTAGAGCATCGGACGGCAAAGGATCAAGATCTACCTCAAGCGGCGGTTTGCCCGTCATCCCTAGCGGACTGGCATTGACCAGCAGATCCGCTTTCGGCAGGCGGGCATCCATGGGCAGGACGCTGCCCTTGACCGAAGCGTTCACCAGCAAACCGGTAGCCTTCAGTCCGCTTCGCGCGACGATGGTGATTTCCCCAATTCCGGCCTGCTTCAAAGCGAATAATACCGCCCGGGCCGCGCCCCCTGCCCCGATCACCACGGCATGTTTGCCGGTCCAGTCGTTGTCGGCAATCGGTGCAAGAAAACCGGCGGCGTCGGTATTGGTCCCCATCAGGCTGCCATCCGCTTGCCGCACGATCGTGTTCATCGCGCCGATCTTCTCGCGCACGCCGCCGGGATCCGCGACCAGATCAAGCATGGCTATTTTATGCGGTATCGTCACATTGCAGCCGCGCCATGCCGGATCGGCGGTCCGCCGCTCGATATAGGCGGGCAATTCCGCAGGCGTGACATGACAGGCGCGGTAATCCGACTCAATATCCAGCCGGTCGAGCCAGAATTTATGGATCAGCGGCGATTTGCTGTGGGCAATCGGATCGCCGATCACCTCGGCATAAGGAATATCTGTGATCATGACGGCAAAATACCCCGGATGCGAAGATAGTCCAGCAAATGCAAAAGCGGCAGACCCATGATCGTGAACTGGCCACCGGTGATGGCAAAGAAAAGTTGCACGCCCCTGCCCTCGATTTCATAGCATCCGACGCAATGCCGGATATGGGCCCATTCCGATTCGACATATTGCTCGATGAACGAATCGCTGAGCTGCCGGACGGAAAGCGTCGCGCTATCGATATGCCGCCACACCGGAATGCCCTGTTCCGCAATGACCGCTGCGCTGAACAGTTTGTGTTTTCGGCCCGACAACAATTTCAGGTGCGCGATCGCATCGGCAGGGTCGGTCGGCTTGTCGAGCATAGTACCGTCTTCCAGCGCCAGCACCTGATCAGCGCCCAGCACCATTCCGGTTCCGATCCGCTGTGACAGCCGGACCGCCTTGGCTTCAGCGAGAGCGTCAGCGAGATTGCGCGCAGTCACGCCTTCGCTCTTCAACCCGTCCTTGAGAGCGTCTTCATCGACATTGGGCGAGATCGCCTCGACGGCAACGCCAGCCGCGGTCAGCATGGCATGCCGCGCCTTGCTTTTTGACGCCAGTATCAGGCGTGTTTCAGGCATCGCCATCGATCTTCTGAAAGTCGGCGGCCCCGACGTGCCGTTCGTTATAAAGATTGATAATCGCCGCCGCGGATTCCTCGATCGAGCGCCGCGTCACATCGATCATCGGCCAGCCGTTGTCGGCGAACATCCGGCGCGCATATTGGGTTTCTTCCTTCACCTTCTCTTCGTTGACATAATCGGTTTCCGGCGCCTGATTCAGCGATAGCAACCGGTTGCGCCGGACCTGCACCAGACGCGAGGCACCGGTGATCAGCCCTACGACCAGCGGGTTTTTGAGATGATAGAGCGAATCGGGTGGCGGCGATTCGGGCACGATCGGGATATTGGCGGTCTTGTAGCCGCGATTGGCCAGATAGATGGAAGTCGGCGTCTTCGAGGTTCGCGAGACGCCGGCGAGCACGATATCGGCCTCTTCCCAATTTTCCCAACCGACACCGTCATCATGGGCGATGGTGAACTGGATCGCCTCGACCCGGGCGAAATAAGCGGCGTCCAATATGTGCTGACGGCCGGGTCTCGCCTTGGCTTCCTGTCCCAGCATATTTGACAAGGCATCGGTTACGGTATCGAGCGCTGGCACGGATGGCAGACCCAGATGTCGGCATTCACGTTCCAGTTTGGTTCTGATGTCCCGGTTGACGATGGTGAATATGACGAGTCCGGGGTTATCCGCGACTTCAGTCAGGATTCGGTTGAGATGCTTCTCCGAGCGGACCATAGGCCAAAAATGCTTGATGATCTCGACACCGTCAAACTGGGCAAGCGCTGCCTTGGCGATATTTTCCAGGGTCTCGCCGGTCGAGTCAGAGAGCAGATGGAGGTGGAGGCGGTTCATCCGATAAGCTTTGTGATTTCACGGGGGATAAAGCAAGGGATGAAAGCGGGGATAAGTGGTCTCGTCATAGTCGTCCCCGATTCCGGCCAATCCATCCACAGCGAACCAACATTGACAGATTTGATCCACAGTCTGTGGATAGTGGGGATGAAATATGGGAATCGGTTAAATTTGCATTAACCGCTATCTGTCAATCTGTTTGTATTTGCGGCGCTGGCAGGTTACCGCCTTTTCCACGCTCTATCATCAACAACAATTTATAATAATACTAATATATAATATAATGGATGACCATCTCTCTATGCCGAATGGAATCGATTCAAACAAAATTCTGCTGCAGACTCTGCTCGGCAGGAAGACCGAAAAAACGCCGGTCTGGCTGATGCGCCAGGCGGGCCGCTATTTGCCGGAATATCGCGAGTTACGCGCGCAAAAAGGCGGGTTTCTGGAACTTTGCTATGATGCCGAGGCAGCGGCTGAAGTCACCATGCAACCGATCAGGCGTTTCGGGTTCGACGGGGCGATCCTGTTTTCCGACATTCTGATCGTGCCGCATGCGATGGGCCAGAAGCTGTGGTTTGAAGCAGGCGAAGGACCCCGGCTGGCACCGAGGTTGCTGGACGCGTCTTTGGCCTCTCTGGAGGGGGCTCCTGAGCATTTTGAGGCTATATACGCAACGGTTCGTGCCGTCGCTTCCCAGCTCGACGACAAAACGACCTTCATGGGCTTCGCCGGTAGTCCGTGGACAATCGCTACTTATATGGTCAACGGACAGGGCAGCAAGGACCAGGCGGCAACGCGCCGTTTTGCCTATCAGGATGAAGCGGCCTTTTCGGAGCTGATCAATGCGATCGTCGAAAATACGGTGACCTATCTGCTCGGCCAGATCGATGCCGGCGTCGATGCCGTGCAACTGTTTGACAGCTGGGCCGGATCGCTATCCCCGGCGCAATTTGAAAAATGGGTGATTGCGCCCAATGCCGCGATCATAGCGCGGCTGAAGTCGGTGCATCCGGATTTGCCGATCATCGGCTTTCCAAAGGGTGCTGGCGCGAAACTAATCGCTTATGCCAATGAAACCGGAGCCAGCGCCATTGGCCTGGATGAAACGGTCGATCCGGTCTGGGCGGATAAATATCTGCCTGCGAATCTTCCCGTTCAAGGCAATCTGGATCCGCTGGCGCTGATCGCGGGAGGTGATGCGCTGGAAAAATCCGTGCGGCATATCCTAGACGTTTTTGAAGACCGGCCGCACATTTTCAACCTCGGCCACGGGATTTTGCCCGACACGCCCATTGAACATGTCGAAAAGCTGCTTACACTTGTGAGACCATGAATGAAATTCTGTCGATGCTCTATCTCTGGCTAAAATCCGCCCATATTATCTTTGTGATCTTCTGGATGGCTGGGCTGTTCATGATGCCGCGCTTCTTCGTTTACCATCAGGAATGCGCCGTCGGTTCTGATGAGGACGCCAAATGGATCGAGCGCGAAGGCAAGCTGCGCAAGATCATTCTCAACCCGTCGCTGGTGATCGTCTGGGTCGTCGGATTGCTGCTCGCTTATAATATTGGCGCGTTCAGCCAAGGCTGGTTCCACGCCAAATTGCTCGTCGTGCTGTTGCTGACCGGCTATCATGGCTGGATGATCGGCTATGTGAAAAAGCTGGCCCGGGGCGAGCGGACAATGAGCGACAAGGCCTTGCGGCTGGTCAACGAAGTGCCGGGTATCAGCGCCGCGATCATTGTCATACTGGTGATCATCAAACCATTTTGATCAGGCCTGGTTGACACCGAAATCACAAAGGCGTAATTACCGGCAAAAGCCCGTCCGGGCGATCTTTCATGTGAACTGAATACAGCGATCCGCTGCGCACATGCGAATTTAAGAAATAACCTCCTGACATATTTGGATAAAACTCCATGCATTTGAAAGAATTGAAACAAAAATCGCCCGCTGACCTGGTCTCGATGGCCGAAGAGCTGGGCGTCGAGGGTGCTTCGACCCTGCGCAAACAGGATTTGATGTTCGCCATCCTCAAGGAACTGGCGGACAATGACGAACAGATCATGGGCGTCGGCACGATCGAAGTTTTGACTGACGGTTTCGGTTTCCTGCGCTCGGCAGATGCCAATTATCTTGCCGGTCCCGATGATATTTACGTCTCTCCCAATCAGGTCCGCAAATTTGGCCTACGCACCGGCGACACGGTCGAAGGCGAAATTCGGGCCCCCCGCGATGGTGAACGCTATTTCGCGCTGACCAAGCTGATCTCGATCAATTTCGATGATCCGGACGCCGTGCGTCATCGGGTCAATTTTGACAATCTCACGCCGCTCTATCCTGACGAGAAGCTAAAGCTCGACAGTCTTGATCCGACTGAAAAAGACAAGTCGGCCCGGGTAATCGATATTATTTCGCCGCAGGGCAAGGGCCAGCGCGCTCTGATCGTGGCACCGCCGCGGACCGGCAAGACCGTGCTGCTGCAGAATATTGCCAAGGCGATTACCGACAATCATCCGGAAGTCTATCTGATGGTGCTGCTGATCGACGAGCGGCCGGAAGAAGTGACCGACATGCAACGTTCGGTGAAAGGCGAAGTGATCAGCTCGACCTTTGACGAGCCCGCTACCCGCCACGTCCAGGTTGCCGAAATGGTGATCGAAAAGGCCAAGCGTCTGGTCGAGCACAAGCATGATGTGGTCATCCTGCTCGACTCGATTACCCGTCTTGGCCGTGCCTACAACACTGTTGTACCAAGCTCAGGCAAGGTGCTGACCGGTGGTGTGGATGCCAATGCGCTGCAGCGTCCGAAACGCTTCTTCGGTGCCGCCAGAAATATCGAGGAAGGCGGCTCGCTGTCGATCATTGCCACTGCGCTGATCGATACCGGCAGCCGGATGGACGAAGTCATCTTTGAGGAATTCAAGGGCACCGGCAATTCGGAAATCGTGCTGGATCGTAAGGTTTCCGACAAGCGAATCTTCCCGGCGCTCGACGTCGGCAAGTCCGGCACCCGCAAGGAAGAGCTGCTGGTCGAGGACGAGAAGCTCAAGAAAATGTGGGTGCTGCGCCGGATTCTCATGCAGATGGGCACGATCGACGCGATGGAATTCCTGCTCGACAAGATGAAGGATTCCAAATCCAACGACGATTTCTTCGACAGCATGAACCAATAGGCTTGCCGGGGTGCCCCGATGATCGCCGAACATGCGATCCTGCAGGTCCGACCGGGGCAGTCTGCTTCTATGATCCTATGCCGGTTTTACACTATTACGGACGATCGATTTTGTGATGATTGAACTGTTTTCTATTTTCTCCGCTACCGCCACCGGTCTGGGTTCGATTTCGGATATATGGGCCGCCATTGTCCATGATTTTTCCAATATCGGTTCCCCCGCGGCGCTTGCCGCATTTGGGCAGGTGGTACTGATCGATCTCGTCTTTGCCGCCGACAACGCCATCGTCGTCGGCGCCTTGGCTGGCGGTTTGCCAGCCGAACAGCGGCGCAAAGTCATTCTGATCGGTATTGCTGCTGCGCTGATTCTTCGGATCATATTTGCGCTGATCGTGGTGCAGTTGCTGCAGATTGTCGGTCTGGTTCTCGCTGGCGGCCTGCTGCTGCTGTGGGTGGGCTGGAATTTCTACCGCGAAATCTTCCACGAAGGCGAATCCGCCGGATCGGAAGAAATTATTGGTGACGAGCATAGCGGCGTGAAATCACCAAAATCGTTCTGGGGCGCCGTATGGGGCGTGACTGCAGCCGACGTATCCATGAGTCTGGACAATGTCCTGGGCGTCGCGGGCGCGGCGCGTGAGCACCCGGGCATATTGGTGGTCGGCTTGCTCCTGTCGGTGGCGTTGATGGGTCTCGCCGCCAATGTTATCGCCAAATATATCGAGCGCTACAAGTGGATCGCTTATCTGGGGCTGGCGGTGATCGTCTATGTTGCGGGCAAGATGATCTATACCGGCTTGCTGGGTGACGAGCAGACGATCGGCGTGCTCACGCTGTTCGGTTAACGGTCGAAAAGAGGCTGTTCCTCTTTCGTTCGACTCGAGGATTATTTTGAGTCAGATTCTTGACAACGAGTCAATAGAAAGTATATTGAAATGGCTCTGCACGGAGCGAAGCTTCAGGTTTACCTGTTGTTCGATACGATAGTATCATAGCCCGTGCAGGGCTATTCTTTCACTGCGGAATCATCTCTGACTGAATTTGCAGGTTCGAAGCACCAATGCCGGTAAGGGTCGTTCCATCGGTTAGCGATATCACCTCTATGACCTGTTGATATTCCAATATTAAAATTTGGATATATCTTCCTTATTCGACTCGATATCTTCCGGAATACCTTTTCCTTTACCACCGTCTTTTTACCGCGCCTGAACTTGCCCAGAGGCTTTGCTTTGTGGAGGTCATTCAGCCTAAAATTCATACTTCCCAAAATCACATCTGTTGCTTGCAGAATTATGTGAGCATGAGATTTGGCTTCGCCAATTAGCTGCGGTTTTATTGTAATTCCCGCACGCCCTAATGCTCGTTCGTTGTGTTCTACGATATGGCGCTTAAAATTTTCGACTTGGTTTCCGGTGGTGGGAAACTGGTCGCAGATTATTTCTAACTCGCGGTCACCGCTTTGCCGATTATAGTATCGGAGTCCAAGGCCATGCTTCAAAAATTGATAATAAAGAATAAAATATGCGTCTCGACGATGCTCTTTTGTCAATCCTAAGGGCCTCATGTAATTGTGAGTGAACATGATGCGCATTCGCATTCGTCCCTCTTCGATTAGATCAAAAACTTCATCAACAAATTGGAGATAACGATCGGAATTACCGACTGAAATATTGTTCCATTTTATCTCGTCGTTCAAACCCATATCATACGTGATGTCATTCAGTCGTTTTTGTATTTCATAAAGATGTTCAGACATTAAAATAGTAGCGCCATAAAAGTTGGAAAAGTGTTTTCCCTTTTTTGCGGATTCGTCACAATAGACTATTATTCTCTTGCCCATATAATGCAGATTGACGCCTACAATTTGGTAGTCAACCCTTCATCGTCTCCAGCATCTTGCCCATTTCTTCCCAGACCTTGTTGATCGCTTTCAGCGGCCGCACCATCACCTTGAAATCCTGAATCTTGCCGTCCGCATTCCAGCTGATGATGTCGACACCGTTGACGTGGATGCCGTCGAGCTCGAGCTCGAATTCGAGCATGGCCATATTGGCCTTTTCATCGACTATCTCGCGGACATAGCGGAAGCTGTCATTGCCCAGCACCACATCGGCGGCACCGAGATAGGCCATGACGATCGCCTTGCCGGCTTGCGGCGTATGGACGACGGGCGAGTGGAACACAGCATCCTCGGCCAGCTGGTCGCTGAGACCGGACTGGCTCTTTTCCTCCATATGCTCATGCCAGACCTTGAGGTTCGCCGCAGTGCTCATGCCAGATGTTCTTCAAAAAAGGCTTCGGTGCGGCGGTCGGCCAGACTGGCCGCGTTTTCGTTGCGGCGGTCGCCAAATTCCGCGGCAAAGCCATGGTCAAGCCCTTCATAATCGTGAAGCGTCACTTTGGGATGGTCATCCAGCCCGGCGTGCATCGCCGCCTGAACTTCTGATGACACAAATCCGTCTGCCGTGGGGATATGCAGCATGACCTCATGGGAAATGGCATGCTTCTCGCCGAGCAGACCGTCGATGCCCACGCCATAATAGCCAACCGAGGCGCGGATGTCGGTGCGGCAGGCGGTCATGAAAGCGAGCCGCCCGCCGAGGCAATAGCCGACGCAGCCGACCTTGTGGCTGCCGATCTCTTTCTGGGCAAAATGGATCGTGGCTTCGATATCGCGGATTCCCTGATCCTGGTTGAACTTGCCCATCAGATCGAGAGCGGTCTGGAATTCTTCCTCGACGTCGGCATCGAGATCCGTTCCATCATTGATCCGCCAATAGAGATCCGGGGCAATCGCCAGATAGCCAAGGCTGGCCCAGTGATCGCACTTGGCCTTTATCCCCTTGTTGACCCCGAAGATTTCCTGGATGACGATGATTGCCGCCGATGCTTCACCGTCCGGCTTTGCCACATAGCAGGGGAATTCCGCGTCTCCGGTCAATGTTTTGACCTTTTCCATCGTGCCCATCGTCCAACTCCTTTTTATCATCACTTGATTCTTTGCGCACAATATCCCCATATCAGCCACAGGCAAGGTGGAACATCAGCCTGTTGGGTGAGGGAGGGAACTTCGCTGCAACGGTCAAACAGAGGAAGACAATATGAAAGTCACCGTTGAACTGGATTGCACGCCGGAAGAGGCTCGCCGATTGATCGGTTTGCCCGATGTGGCGAAACTCAACGAAAGCTACGTGCAGGAAATGTCGAAATTCCTGCAGGGCGCCAATTCGGTCGAGCAATTGCAGAATTTCACCAAGATCATCGCGCCGATGGGCGAAGCCGGCCTGAAGATGTTTTCGTCGTTCCTGACCGGGGCGATGGGTGCTGCGTCGGGTGGCGGCAAGTCATCTTCGACCAAGAAAAAGTCCGATTAGCCGCCGTTTTCAGCCATAATGACCGCTGATGACACCATTTTCGCCTTGTCGAGCGGACAGCCCCCGGCGGCGATTGGAATCGTGCGGATCAGCGGGCCGCAAGCGGCGAACGCGCTTGTGGGTCTGGCTGGAAATTTACCAGAACCGCGTGTAGGGACCCTATGTAATATAACCAATAAGGTTAATAGTGAGCTGCTGGACCAGGCACTGTGTCTCTGGTTCCCGGGTCCGAACAGCGCCACGGGCGAAGATTTGGCCGAAATTCACTGCCACGGCGGCCGAGCGGTGATCCGGGCGATTGAAGGCGCGCTCGAACAGATTGAGGGCCTGCGCCAGGCGGAGCCGGGGGAATTTACCCGCCGGGCCTTCACGCATGGCAAAATGGATCTGGCGGAGGCGGAAGGGCTGTCCGACCTGCTGTTCGCGGAAACCGAACTGCAGCGCAAGACGGCCGTGCGCAACGCCGGCGGCGCGCTGTCGCGCCGGGTCGATGACTGGCAGCATCGGATTCTGCAGTTGTCGGCGCAGGTCGAGGCTGAACTGGATTTCTCGGACGAGGATGATGTCGTCCCGGCGCAGGCCGAGCTGGTCCCTCAGGCGGTCGACGCGCTGGTTGCGGAAATGGGCGGTCTGCTGTCGCGTCCGCGCGCCGAAAAGCTGCGCGACGGTATCAGGGTCGTTCTGGGCGGTCCGCCGAACAGCGGCAAGTCGACGCTGCTCAACGCTCTGGTCGAGCGCGAGGCGGCGATCGTATCCGATATTGCCGGGACCACGCGCGATGTGATCGAGGTGCCGATCGCACTGTGCGGTGTTCCGTTTCTCTTCATCGACACGGCCGGCGTGCGGGAGAGCGGCGCGGAGAAGATCGAGCAGATCGGCATCGACCGGGCCCATCAGCAATTTGCCAGCGCCGATATCATATTGTGGCTGGGCGACGAGGGGCAGGGGCCGCGTTCCGACAATCTGGTCGAAGTCGGTTCCCGCAGCGACCATCCCGAACATCAGCCGAAGGGCGAAGGGTCCTTTACGCTGTCGCCGGTCAGCGGCGAGGGCATGGATGCCCTGGTCGATTTTCTGATCCGGAAGGCAAAGGATATTCTGCCCGATAGCGACCAGGTCAGTGTCAATGCGCGGCAGGCGGACCATCTGGCCGCTGCCTGCAACAGTCTCGCGGCAATGATCGGCGAAGCGGACTATCTGATCTTGGCCGAACATCTGCGCACGGCTCGCAAAGCGCTCGACGAAATCACCGGTAAAGCCAGCACTGAAGATATGCTGGATGGGCTGTTCGGAAAATTCTGTATCGGCAAGTGAATGTTCCACGTGAAACAATGGCACCCCGAACGGTAGGTTTTGACCTGCAATTGCGCTTCCGCTATGGGCCGCGGCATGACGCTGAAATTTGACATCATTGTGGTTGGCGGAGGCCATGCCGGTTGCGAGGCAGCCGCTGTGGCTGCGCGCATGGGTATATCGACTGCGCTGGTGAGCTTCACCCGCGACAGTATCGGGGCGATGTCCTGCAACCCGGCGATCGGCGGACTGGGCAAGGGCCATTTGGTGCGCGAGGTCGATGCGTTCGACGGGCTGATCGGACGCGCAGCCGATGCTGCGGCAATCCATTATCGCATGCTCAATCTTTCCAAGGGCACCGCGGTGCAGGGGCCGCGTGTCCAAGCCGACCGCAAACTGTATAAAGCGGCGATTCACCGGATGCTCGACGCGCAGGATGATTTGACGATCGTCGAGGGCGAGGTGGCCAGCCTCATTTTGAACGACTCCCGTGTTTCCGGTATCCGGATGGCAGATGATTCCGAAATCCATGCCGAGGCGGTGATTTTGGCGACCGGGACCTTTCTCAACGGCAAGCTATTTCGCGGCGAAGAAACGGTCGCCGGTGGCAGGACAGGGGAGGCTGCATCCGTATCTTTGGGGCAGCAGATCCGCGACGCCGGTTTGCCTATCGCCCGCCTGAAAACCGGAACGCCCCCGCGGCTTGACGGGCGAACGATTAACTGGGCGGTCCTCCCGGAACAGCCTTCTGACGATGAGAACTGGACGATGTCTCCGCTGTCGAAAGGGCGAACGGTCCCGCAGGCGTTTTGCGCCGTCAGCCGTACCACCATCGAAACCCATGAGATCATCCGCGGGTCGCTCGATCGATCGCCGCTGTTCAGCGGTGCGATCGATGCGCAGGGGCCGCGCTACTGCCCGTCGATCGAGGACAAGATCCACCGCTTTGCCGACCGCGACTCCCACCAGGTCTTTCTGGAGCCAGAGGGACTCGATACGAATCTGGTCTATCCCAACGGGATTAGCACCTCGCTGCCCGCCGATGTCCAGTTGGCATTCGTGCGCACCATGGCAGGGCTCGAGCAGGCGGAGATATTGGTTCCCGGCTACGCTGTGGAATATGACCATATCGACCCCAGAGCGCTGGACCGGTCGCTGAAAGTGCGTAATCTGGAAGGACTCTATTGTGCCGGCCAGATCAATGGCACCACCGGTTACGAAGAAGCGGCGGCGCAGGGGCTGATCGCCGGGCTGGGCGCTGCTTGTCATGTGCAGGGCAAAGACGCACCGGCATTGGATCGCGGCACCAGCTATATGGCGGTGATGATCGATGATCTGGTGCTGCAGGGCGTGACCGAGCCTTATCGGATGCTCACCGCTCGCGCGGAATATCGGTTGCGGTTGCGGGCTGACAATGCCTCAACGCGCTTGACTCCGATCGCTATTGAAGCCGGCTGTGTTGCTCTGGAACGGGCCGAGTGGTTCGGTCAGCGCCAGCGGACACGCGTTGCGATCATCAAGGCACTCAATGTCGTCTATGGTAGTGAAGACCTCGCCAAGGTCGGTGTCGAAGTGCGCCGTGATGGCACAAGGCAGAGCCTGTTCGACTGGCTGCGCTTCCCCAATATATCGATTGCGGCTCTGCAGCAAATGGAAGAATTGGAAGCATGTTTGCAAGATAGTGCGGCGGACCTTGTGGCGGAGATCGAGGAAGATGCGCGTTATGCGCCCTATCTCGAGCGCCAGGAATCGGAGCTGCGGGATCTGCGGGCCAACGAGCAAATAGGCCTGGGTGACGATCTTGACTATGCGGTGATCGCCGGGCTTTCCAATGAAATGGTCGAGCGGTTGACCACGGCCCGCCCGGAAACCTTGGCCGCCGCATCCCGGATCAGGGGGATTACCCCCGCGGCATTGGCGGCGATATTGGTCCATGCGCGTCGGCGCGACACACGAAATCTTGCCGCATGACCGAAGATGAGGCGCAGGCCTGGCTGCGCGCTGAATTCGATGTTTCACGTGAAACATGGCAGCAGCTGGAGCTGTTTGTCGCGTTGCTCCGCGACGAAATGCCGCGCCAGAATCTGATTTCAAAAGCCAGCGCGGACAACCTGTGGGGCAGGCATGTCGTCGACAGTGCCCAGCTTTTGCGCCATGCGCCGGTACCGGACGCCAGCAAGACCTGGCTCGATCTAGGCACCGGAGCGGGTTTCCCCGGCATCGTGATCGCCATTCTTTCTCACTATCAGGTGCAGATGGTCGAATCGCGCAAAAGGCGTTGCGAGTTTCTCCAGCAGGTGGTTGAGCAGACTGGCATCGCAGATCACGCAATCGTCAAGGCTGACCGGCTCGAGAATATCGAAAGCTTCCCCGCGGATGTGATCAGCGCCCGCGCCTTTGCGCCTTTGGATCGACTCATCGCACTTTCGCACCGTTTTTCCACAGAAAATACGGTTTGGCTCTTACCTAAAGGCAAAAATGCGGTAAGGGAGTTGAAAGGCCTGTCGCCAAAACGGCAAAAAATGTTTCACGTGGAACATAGTTTGACCGATCCGGACGCCGGTATATTGGTGGGAAAGGGCTAGAAACCAGTTTTCTAGGGTAGAACTGACATGGTTCGTATCGCAATAGCCAATCAAAAAGGCGGTGTAGGCAAGACCACCACAGCGATCAACATGGCCACCGCGCTGGCCGCCAGTGGCTGGAAAGTGCTGCTGATCGATCTCGATCCGCAAGGCAATGCGTCGACTGGCCTCGGATTGTCGCAGGGTGATCGCATCAACAGCAGCTATGATCTGCTGATAAATGACGTGCCGCTGGCCGACTGCATCAATCAGACAAAGGTTCCGGGGCTGGAAATTGTTCCTGCCACCGTCGATCTGTCCGGTGCCGAGGTTGAACTGGTTGAATTCGAAGAGCGCACCCACCGTCTGAAAAAGGCGTTGGACAGTGCAGACAACGGACGCTGGGATATCATTCTGATTGATTGCCCGCCGTCTCTTGGCCTGCTGACGCTTAACGCCATGGTCGCGGTGGAATCCTTGCTGGTCCCATTGCAGTGCGAGTTTTTTGCCCTGGAGGGTCTGAGCCAATTGCTCCAGACCGTCGAGCGCATTCGCGCCCGCTTCAACCGCCAGCTTTCGGTTATGGGCGTCGTGCTCACCATGTATGATCGGCGTAACAAGCTCACCGAGCAGGTATCCGATGATGTTCGCGCCTGTCTCGGCGATGTTGTTTTTGAGACCGTGATCCCGCGCAATGTGCGGCTTTCCGAAGCGCCGAGCCACGGGCTGCCGGCCTTGATCTATGATTATCGCTGTAGCGGGTCGGTGGCCTATATTGACTTGGCCCGCGAGTTGATCGGCCGGTTGCCCGATCGCAAGGTGGCTGCTTGATGGCTGATGATCAGGCTTTGAACGAAAAGAGCAAAAAAGCACCCAAGCGCGTAACCGGGCTGGGCAGAGGGCTGAATAGTTTGTTCGGGGAGATCCAGAGAGAAGAGCCGATCACGACCGCTGAGGCCGGTGATGGCGACGGGGGCAGTCCGACGACCGTCATCGACGGTCTGCGTTCGATCGCAATTTCCGATATCCGGCCGAACCCCGATCAGCCGCGGCAGCATTTTGATTCCGACGCGCTCGACGAACTGGCGGACAGCATGCGGCAACGCGGGGTGATCCAGCCGATCGTCGTGCGGCCGCACGGCAAGAATTTCCAGATCGTCGCAGGAGAACGGCGCTGGCGCGCCGCCCAGCGCGCGCGCCTGCATCAAATTCCCGCCGTCGTCCGCAAACTTAGCGATGAAGAGACGCTGGAAATTGCGATCGTCGAGAATGTTCAGCGCAAGGACCTCAATGTCATCGAAGAGGCGGAGGCCTATGCAAGGCTCAGCCAGGATTTCGGGCATAGCCAGTCCCGGCTCGCCGAGGTTGTTGGAAAATCGCGCAGCCATATCGCCAATCTGATGCGTCTGCTCGAGCTACCGGCCAGCGTGAAGGCGCTCGTTGTCGATGATAAACTGACCATGGGCCATGCGCGGGCGTTGATCAACGCGCCCAATGCCGAAGAACTGGCACCGCAAATTGTCAAACAGGGATTGTCGGTTCGCGACGTCGAACGCCTCGTCCGCAAATCTTTGAGCGGGCAGAAGCCTGCTTCTGCGAAAAAACTGGCGGCGATGTCGGAGGCCGATGCCGATATCCAGGCGTTGCAAACCCATCTCGGGGATTTGCTCGGCTTGAAGGTGAAAATCCAGTCGACCGGGCAGGGCGGGACGATGGCGATTGAATATGCCAATCTCGATCAACTCGATCTGATCTGCCAGCGACTTACCGGCGAGCATATTTGAGGTATGTCCGGATCGACCAGGCGATTCTCGTGCCTATTGGGCCGATAAATACTATTTGTATTTCAATAGGTTAAGACAGTATTTCGATTACTGTGCGCGATATGGAAAGTTGCGCCGCGTAACTTTTTTGGATCATGTCAGCGGGTATGATAGGACTGATAGAAGTGCCACCATCCCACCGCTGATCACCCGACGAGTACAAGCAAAACGAGCTAGTTCGGTCCGGCCGGGTGCCCGGCTCGGCCGGCGAAAACCGGGGTTCTTGTAACGCCTGTAGTTTCTGGTACTGATTTGCTTTTCGAGTTGATCAGGAACAGTCCATGCAAGTCATCGCCAATGGCATCAATATTGAAGTCGAAGATCACGGCAATCCCCAAGATCCAGCGATCTTGCTGGTCATGGGCTATACCGCACAGCTGATTTACTGGCCGATGGACTTTGTGAATGGTCTCGTGGACAAAGGCTTTCGCGTTGTCACCTTTGACAATCGCGATGTCGGCCTTTCCTATAAATTTGATGGCGTGCGCGGCCCCAATCCGATCCGGCAACTGATAGCCAAGCGTTTTTTCCCCAAACGGCAGATGGCGCCCTATAATCTGAGTGATATGGCGCGGGATGCCGTTGGCGTGCTCGATGCCCTTGAAATTGACCAGGCGCATATCGTCGGCGCTTCGATGGGCGGAATGATCGGTCAGCTGATTGCTGCGGATCACGCCGACCGGGTGCTGTCGTTCACGCCGATCATGTCTTCGACCAATGGGCCCGGCCTGCCCGGTGCCAATGCCGACGTGCGCAAGGTGCTGATGCAGACGGCAAGAGCGAACGCGCGGACACCCGACGAAGCGCTGGAACTGGGACTGGCTTTTTCGTCGCTGATCGCGTCGGAGGAAGGGCGTAGCCGTCCGGACGAGCGCCGGGCGATGATGAAACTGGCACAGGAACGCGCCTTTTATCCGGCCGGTCCGAAACGCCAGATGGCGGCGATCATCGATACCGGCAATCTGCGGCCCGTTGCCAACCGGATCAATGTTCCGACCATGGTCATTCACGGGGCCGATGACCCGCTGATTCCATCCGTCTGCGGTCAGGATATTGCGGCCAATGTCAAAGATGCGCGGTTCGAGCTGGTCGAGGGCATGGGCCATGATCTGCCGCCGAGCAAATTGCCGGAAATGGTCGATCTGATCGCGGCGCATTGCCAGGCTGCCTAAACGCCGCCGATCATTCCTTCAGCGGCAGGCAATAGGTGACGGAGCCGCCCGTCATCCTGATTTCGCGCGGTTGCGCCGGAAGCATGTCGCCATCGACCTGAAACGCCGCCAGTCGCGATGGTTCGTCATCGGCTACGATGGTGAGACTACGCGCCGGCAGCGATTGCACGAATGCAAGCCGGGCGGGATCGCGGCCCAGCGCCACCGTTGCCAGAAAGCGAAAAAAATCCCGCCGCCGCGCCCGGCGCAGCGATATCACATGGCATATATCCGAGGCGATGGTGGCGCGCGGTGCCAGCGTCCAGTTGCCGGCATAATGGTGGGCCTTGATCACATAGAAGGCGGCACTGCTAAGCTGTGTTTTGGCGCCATCCGGGGCCTCTACTTCCAAGGAAAAACGCAGCCTGGGCCAGTCGGCGAGCAGCCGGATCAGGGAGAAGGCATAGGCCGCGCCACCGATCCGCTTCTTTAGCGCCGGACTGTGCCGGGCGACGGCCTGTCCATCCGGACCGGCGCTGATGCAGGCGACAAAGGGTTGATCGTCGCTGGTAATCAGCGGGGCTTCCAGCCGGGCGACCGCCTTTGCCAGAAAGCCCGCCATGACTTCCCGGGCAAATTTTTCCGGTTCAGACGAATATCCGAGTTCTTTGGCAACAAGATTGACCGTCCCGGCAGGGAATATGCAGAGCGGTTTCGCGATCCCGGATCTGACCATCGATCCGACTACCAGCCGCAACGCGCCGTCGCCGCCGGACACGCAGACGAGGTCGGCTTCAGGGAAAATCTCGAACCGACCGTCATGCTTGGTTGTGCCGACCCGAACCTTGGCCCCGCATGCCTGAAACGCATGCGACAGAAAATCGAGACGAAATTGATCATGGGTGCCGGAGGCTGGATTGTGAATGAGTTCGACAAGCATCGCGCGTCCATGGCGGGGTTGGGGACCGTCCGTCAATGGTTGATCATATAGTCCCTGTTACCCCTTGGACGCCCTAAGCCGGCACCTGCAGACGCTCCAGCGCAATTTCCCTGGCCGCCTTGTAGCCGGCCTTGCCATTGGCGGCGCGCGGCACCTCGTCGACCAGAATGAAAGCGCGAGGGGCCTTGTAGGCGGCAAGCCTGGTACGGACATGCTCGGCCAGCGCCGCTTCGTCGAACCGGGAACCGTCCGCCATCGACAGGACCGCGGTCACCTTTTGGCCAAAGCGGTCGTCGGGCAGGCCGACGACCAGACAGTCGTAGACCGATTCATGCGTCTTGAGCGCTTCTTCCACTTCCTCCGGGAAGATTTTTTCGCCGCCGCTGTTGATGCAGGCGGAGCCGCGGCCCAGCAAGGTAATCGAGCCATCGGCTTCCACCGTCGCAAAGTCGCCCGGAATCGAATAGCGGACACCGTCGAAGGTCTTGAAGGTCGCGGCGCTCTTCGCTTCATCCTTGTAATAGCCGAGCGGCACCATCCCGCCGTTGCAGATCAGGCCCATTTCGCCGGAGCCGGGTGCGACCGGTTTGCCATCCTCGGTCAGCACCCTCGTGGTTGGATTCAGTTCGAATTTGGCGGTCTGGTCATCCCCGATATTTTCCACCGTGGTGATCGCGGTGCCCATGCTGCCCTCGGTCGAGCCCATACTGTCGACGATCGCCATGTGCGGCAGATGGGCCAGCAGGCCGCGCTTCACTTCGGTAGACCACATGACACCCGACGAACCCATCATCAAAAGCGATGATAAATCATAGACTTGACCTGCGGCCTTGGCGTCATCCAGCGCGGCGAGCATTGGCTTGGCAAAAACATCGCCGACGATGGTGATATCTGTGGCTTTTTCGTCCTCGGCCAACTGCCAGAGCGCGGCAGGATCGAAATGGCTGTTGTTGAACAAGATCACGCAACCGCCGAGGCTGTGCGGAATCATTGCACCAATCCACATGCCGGTGCCGTGCATCAAAGGACAGGCGGGAATGGCGCGTGAAACCGCGCCAGCGTCGTGTAGCTGCTGGACGAGCGGACCAAATTCCGCGGCATCGGTTGGCGGTTGCAACGCCCGCATTTCAAAACCCTTGGCGAGCAACCGGCTGGCAAAGGTCTTGTGATCATACATCACGCCCTTGGGCATCCCGGTGGTGCCGCCGGTGTAGAGCATATAAAGATCGTCATCCGATCGTTCGATCACCGGCATCGGGTCTGCGCTTTGCAGCGCGAGCTCGTAAGAAACGGCACCGTCGAGATGCTCGCCCGATCCGTCGTCGATCTCGAGGAAGAGTTTGACCTGATCCAGCTGGTCGCGGATCGCGGCGACACGCGGGGCGAACTGGGCCTGAAATACCAGCGCCTCGCTGTCGCTGTTGTTGATAACATGAGTCAGTTCCGCTTCAAGATAGCGATAATTGATATTAACCGGGCAAATCCGCGCTTTGAAAGCGCCAAACTGGGTTTCCATATATTCCGCAGAATTATAGGCATAGATAGAGAGTTTTGCGCCGGGCTGAAGACCGTGATCGGTCAGCACCTGGGCGACCCGCGCCGCGCGATTTTTATATTCCGCCCAGCTATAGCGTTTGTCGCCGTCGACGATCGCCGGCTTGTCGGGAATCGCTGCGGCGATATTTTCCCAGATATCGGCCATTTGCCAGGTCATGCGAATCTCTCCTTACTTTTCTGAGAGAATAGCCGGATCGCAGATTTACGCAACCAGATGGCGAAGCGCCGAATCGATTGAAACAATCTATGGTCGCTGCTGGGCCGCGAGTTCAGCCCAGATATCCGCGCTATGCTCGCCCAGTGCTGGACTGGGACCGACCGGGGCGAGCTTGGTGCCGCCAAAACGGGCAGGGGCCGTGACATGCTGGACCGGGCCGAGCAGCGGATGGTCAGTCTGTTCGAATATACCCATCGCCAGTGCCTGTTGATTGGCAGGCAAATCCTCCAGCGAAAGGCAGGCCGCTGCCGGGACATCATGGACCGCGAGGCCGGCGACCATTTCGGCGCTGGTCAGATTCGGTTTTTCGCCAGCTATGATCGACGCGAGTTCCGCCATATGGATGCTGCGATTGGCCATGCCTTTATATTTCTCTTCGGTTTTCAGGTCGGCGCGGCCGACAATATCGAACACCGCGTCCCAATGCGCATCGGTCATCGCGGCATAGGCAATCGCGCCGTTCGTCGATCGCAACGGCAGTTGGTAATAATCCGCGAACGGCGCACCATGCGCGACATCTTCGCCCTGCAGTGTAAGGTGCATGCCGCCGTCGGGCCAGAGAAAGGCGATGCAGCTTTCCAGCATCGACAGATCGATATGCTGGCCTTTGCCGGTGCGTTCGCGGGCAAACAGGGAAGCGGTGATCGCCTGCGCCGCGGTATAGGCGGTGAGCTTGTCGCAGATCAGGGTTTTGACATAGGCAAAGCCGGCCGGATGCCCCTGCAGGGTCATCAACCCCGACATCGCCTGCATCACATGGTCATAGGCCGGGCGGTTCGATAGCGGGCCTTCATGACCAAAGCCGGTGATCGCACAGTAAATCAGTTCCGGCTTTTCCTGGCGCAGGGTGGCGCTACCCAGGCCCAGCCGGTCCATCACGCCCGGCCGGTAATTGTGGATCACCACGTCTGCCTGCAGGCACAGCTGCCGGGCAGAGGCGACATCATCGGGCGACTTGAGATCGAGGGTGATTGAGCGTTTGGCCTGATTGCAATTGTGAAACAGGCCGGAGATTCCGGCTTTCTGACTGCCGAGCCAACGCATCGGATCGCCAATGCCGGGCGGCTCGACCTTGATCACATCCGCCCCTTGCTGGGCAAACATCATCGTCGCCAGCGAAGCGGTGATCATGGTGGAAAATTCGACGACCCTGATCCCGGCCAAAGGTTGCGTTGTTTCTGTCATCCGATCCTCAATCCCGGCTCCGTCTCTGCAGAGCGTACCCGACCATATGGCGCAATCAAAAGCGCGACAAGCTCAGGATGGATAGGGGATCATCATTCGTCGAGGTTGGCAGCCAGTCTTTCATAGGCGGTGAGGAAATCTTCCTTGAAACCCTGCACCACCTGACCTGCGGTCATCTGTTCGTTCATCAGGCCAACGCCCTGTCCGACCCAATAAGTGGCGAGATCCTTGGCGCCCTGATTGTCGCCCTGGCTGAGCTTGTCGAGTATCCGCAAGGGCGGCTCGGCGACCAGCGACTGCAACGGCATCGGCAGCGGAGACGGGGCATCGGCGGCCTCCCACGCATCGGTCCAGGGCGATCGCAACTGCCGCGATGGTTTGCCGGTGCGCGACCGCGCCCGCACCGTGTCGCGCGACGTGGCGGCGAGCATTTTTTCTTTCACCACCGGATTGGTTTCCGCCTCGACCGTGGTCAGCCACACCGACCCGCACCACACTCCGCTTGCACCCATAGCCATCGCTGCGGCCATCTGCGCACCGGTGGCGATGCCGCCAGCGGCGAGTACCGGCGTATCATCGCCTATCTGCGCCAGCGCGTTACAGACTTCCGGGATCAACACCATGGTGGATATATCGCCGGTGTGGCCGCCGGCTTCGCCGCCGACGGCAATAATGATATCGACACCGGCTGCGACCTGACTCATCGCATGCTCTCTGGTCCCGACCAGCGCCGCGACGGGAACGCCGTGCTTCTGGCCCATTTCCAGCATCACCTGCGGCGGAATACCCAGAGCGTTGGCAATCAGCTTTATCGGATGGCGGAAGGCGACTTCCAGTATTGCCGCTGCTGTGCCGCCGCGCAGATTGTCGGTGAAAGCGACCTGCCGTTCGCGCTCTTCCTCGATGTCTTGCGCGACTCGTTCGGCATTGACGCCATGGCGCTGCATTATGTCATTGGTAAATTGCTTCATTTCGTCCGGAATAGACGCGAGTACGCTGTCGTGATCGATTTGCTCGCCCTTGCCCTCGACCTTGTTCGGGACGATGATATCCAGCCCATAGGGCTTGCCATCGACATGGGCGTCGATCCAGCTGAGTTCCTCTTCGAGCATCGCCGGTGAGCAATTGACTCCGCCGAACACGCCCATGCCGCCGGCCCGGGAGACAGCGGCCACGACATCGCGGCAATGGGAGAAGGCAACGAGCGGAAATTCGATGCCCAGTATCTCGCAGATCTTGTTGTTCATGTTATCCCTCCTCCTGCCGTTAGCCCTGAGCCTGTCGAAGGGCGCCCGGCGACGAGAGGCGTGGTTCGACAGGCTCACCACTAACGGTATCCCTCTGACATCCTTTGGTAGGCTCAGGGCTAACGGTATCGATCAAGCTTCTTCCTCTTCCTCATCTGCGACAATCTCCAGGATCAGATCATCGGCCGCAATCTGTTTGCCTGCGGTTGCCGCAATGGTCTCGACCGTCCCGTCGATTTCCGCGAGTATTTCATGCTGCATCTTCATCGCCTCGAGCACCGCCAGCTTGTCACCCCTGGCAACCCGAGCGCCAGTCTCGACCAGTATCTCGAGCAACAGTCCGTGCATCGGTGCGACCACGGTACCGCCGCCGCCAGCATCTTCCATCGCGCTGAAACCGGTCAGATCGGTGACGGTCAGAGACCGGTCGGGCAGCGCGAGATAAAGCGTGCGATGATCGTCGTAATAGATCGCCCGGATGGTCCGCCCGTCGACGCGCAATTTCGCGTGGCTCGCAGTCAGGGCCATCAGGACAATTTCAGCATTGTCTTCGCCAGCACTGACCCGATAATGGCCGGGTTTGTTGACATGGACATGGATGGTCTGGGCATCCTCGCCGTCGGCATATTGCGCCACCGTCTCCAGCGCGCCGGTGTTCGACCAGTCGAGCATCTCCGGATTGACGTTGAGCGCCAGCCGGTGCGCCGCCTGCTGCCGCAGCTTGTGATGGATCACCGCAGCGATCGCATAGGACGCGAAGTCATGGTCTCCGAGATCGACTCCGTCATCGCCATAATTTTCGCCGATAAAGGCCGTGGTCGCCTCACCCTTGATGAAGTCCGGCTTGTCCAGCGCATCGATCAGGAAGTCGCGATTGGTTTTCGGACCGAACAGGGCGGTTTCGGACAGGGCCTTGATCATCCGCCGCCGGGCTTCGTCACGAGTAGCGCCGTGGGTGATGATCTTGGCGACCATCGAATCGTAAAAGGGTGAAACTTCCCCGCCGCTCTGGATCCCGCTATCGACCCGTGCGAGGCCGGACGGCCTCCACAAGTGGACCGGACCGGTGCTGGGCAGAAAATCATCCGCCGGATCCTCGGCATAGAGCCGGACTTCCATCGCATGCCCGGTGAGCGTGATGTCCGCTTGCTCAAGACCCAATAAGTCGCCTGACGCAACTTTCAGCTGCAGGGCGACCAGATCTAGTCCGGTGATCTCCTCGGTCACCGGATGCTCGACCTGCAGGCGGGTGTTCATTTCGAGAAAATAGAAAGCCCCCGACTGGTCGAGCAGAAATTCGACCGTGCCGGCCCCGACATAATCAACGGCCTTCGCCGCTTCGACCGCAGCAGCGCCCATCTGCTCGCGCAATTCTGGCGTCATGACAGGGCATGGCGCTTCCTCGATCACCTTCTGGTGCCGCCGCTGCACCGAACAGTCGCGCTCGCCGAGATGAATGGTGTTTCCCTGGCTGTCGGCAAAGACCTGGATCTCGACATGGCGCGGCTTGATAATCGCCTTTTCGAGAATCAGCTCGCCATTGCCAAAGGCATTTTCTGCTTCGGACCGGGCCAGCTTGATCGCATTGGCGACGCCCTCAAGATCATGGACCAGCCGCATCCCCCGACCGCCGCCACCAGCTGCCGCCTTGACCATCAGCGGCACACCGATTTTCTTGGCTTCTGCGATCAGCACCTCGTCCGCCTGATCATCGCCCTGATAGCCGGGGACGCAAGGCACACCGGCGGCAATCATCGCGCGTTTCGAGCGGGCCTTGTCGCCCATCACGTCGATCGCCTTCTCCGGAGGGCCGACAAAGATGATATCTGCCTCGGCACAGGCCTTCGAAAAGGCGGCGTTTTCAGAGAGAAAACCATAGCCCGGGTGAATCGCGTCAGCGCCGGTGTCCTTTGCGGCCTGAATGATCTTGTCGATCAGCAAATAGGATTCGTTGACCGGGGCGGGGCCAATGCGCACCGCATCATCCGCCATTTTGACATGCGGAGCTTCTGCATCGGCGTCGGAATAGACTGCGACTGTCTGCATGCCGAGCGCTCTAGCCGTGCGCATCACCCGGCAGGCGATTTCGCCGCGATTGGCAACAAGCAGTGTGTTGATTCTTGTCATATGATCAGTCTCTCATGCCGTTCGTCCTGAGCTTGTCGAAGGACAGATGGTGCAAGTTCATGCTTCGACAGGCTCAGCACGAACGGGCAAAATAGGGTCAAAATTCTCATTCCGGTTTCACCACCCAGGAAGGTTTGCGCTTTTCAAAAAAGCTGGCGACGCCTTCCTTCGCCTCGTCGCTGACCATGCGATCAGCGAAATTTTCGGCGGCCAGGCGGATTACCTCGGCGCGCGGCTTGCCGGCGATCTGACCGAGCAATTCTTTGGTTGCCGCCACCGCACCCGGCGCAGCACCGAGTACCTGCTTGCGGATTTGCATTTCGATCGCCTCAAGACCGGCCACATCATCGGCAATGAAATCGGCAAAGCCCAGCTTATGCGCCTCGTTGCCGTCAAACCGGGCGGCGGTCAGCATCAACCGGCGGCCGGTGGCATAGCCGAGCTTCTGAATCACAAAGGGTGAAATTTGCGCGGGCGACACGCCAATCGCGGTTTCGGTCATGGCGAAGCGAGCCCCGCTTTCACAGATCACGACATCTGCGCAGCAGGCCAGACCAAAGCCGCCGGCCATCGCTGCACCCTCGATCAGCACGATCACCACCTGTGGAGCGGTATTGACGAGGTCGAATATCTCCGCCGCACCGCTCGACATCTTTATGATCGCCGCGCGGTCACCGCTCTGCTGGAAATTGTCCTTGAAATTCTTCAGGTCGGCCCCGGCGCAGAAGATGCCGCCGCGCCCGCGCAGCGTGATACCGCGTACTGTTCGGTCCTCGCGCACGCTCTTCAGCACCGCCGCCAGCTCCGCCACCAGCGCATCGCTCAGCGCGTTGCGATTGTCGGGCTGGTTGAACCAGATGGTGAGCCAGCCCTGTTTGAGTTCCAGCTCCAGCGTTTTGGTTTCGGGCAGAGTGGTCATAGCCTGTATCCCCTTCTGTGCTCCGGCCCCCGAGCCGGAGCCCTGGCGACAGCAGTGCCCAGGCTCCGGAGCTTCGCATCAAGTGCGGAGCACAGCATGATTTCCGGCCAAGTTCTCATATCCGCGCCACCCCGAAGGCATTAGGGTGCAGCGTCCGGTTCTGCGCCTCAAAAATCGTCTCCAGCGCAAAGCCCAGCACCTTGCGGGTGTCGCGCGGATCGATCACGCCATTGTCGAGCACCCGGCCGGAGGTGAAAAAGGCGCTTTCCTGCGCCTCGAAAATATCCTTGATCCGCTGTTCCTGCCTGGCGATCGCTTCCTCGTCCGGTTCCTCGCCCTTGCGCTTCGCCTGCACCCGGGCGACATGGCTCATCGTGTTGGCGGCGGATGCGCCGGCCATGACGCCGGTCTTGGCATTGGGCCAGCTGAACAGGAAATCGGGTTCGAAAGCGGTGCCGCTCATCCCGTAATTGCCCGCGCCAAAGCTTGCGCCGATATAAAGCGCCAGTTTCGGCACCCGGACATTGGAAACCGCCTGAATCATCTTGCTGCCCAGCTTGATCATGCCCTTATGCTCGGACTCAGTGCCGACGATATAGCCGGTCGTATTGTTGAGAAAGATGATCGGCAGCTCAGACTGGTCGCAGAGTTGGAAGAAATGGGTGGCCTTGGCCGCCGCTTCCGGATCGAACGGACCATTGTTGCCGATCAGTCCGACCGCATGGCCCATGATGCTTGCCTGCATGCAGACCGTGCCAGGGCCATAGCGCGATTTAAACTCTTCAAAGTCCGAGCCATCTACGATCCGCGCGGCAACTTCCCGAACATCGTAGGGTGTCGTATAGTCTATCGGAACAACGCCGGCGATTTCGTCGATATCGTAAATCGGCTCTTCATAGTCGTTGCGGCGGATCGGCGTTGTATTCTTGTTCCAGTCGAGACGCCCCATGGTCTCGCGGGCAATGGCAATGCCGTGGGCATCGTCATCGGCCAGATATTCGACACTGCCGGTGGTCGAGGCATGCATCTCAGTGCCGCCCAGTTCGCGGTCATTGGCGACTTCGCCGGTTGCGGCATGAACCAGCGCCGCGCCGCCAAGCGCCGCCATGCCATTGTCGCGCACGCCGATCACATAGTCCGACATGCCCGGCATATAGGCGCCACCCGCGGTCGACGGCCCGTGCAATACCACCATCGTTGGTACGCCCGCCGCGCTCAGCCAGGCGAGATTGCGGAACAGCATCCCGCCATGGGCCCAAAGCTCGACCTTATATTCCATCAGATTGGCGCCAGCACTCTCGACCAGGTGGATGAATGGCAGTTTCAGGTCTTGCGCCATTTTCTGCGCGCCCTTGCTGGCATCCCAGCCGCCCGCGGTCGCAGCGCCGGCGCGGATGCCGCTGTCGTCGACCCAGATCATGCAGCGCACGCCCTTGACGAACCCGATGCCCAAGATAACGCTGCCGCCGGGGATGCTGGTGTCGGGATTGTCGTCCTCCACCAGATAATTGGCCATATTGTAAAGCTGCAGCCAGGGCATACCGGGATCGAGCAGCCGTTTCAGCCGTTCGTGCGGAGTCAGCTGGCCGCGCTTTTCAAAGGTCGGCCGCCGTTTTTCCGATGCCGCCACGGCGCGCGCTTCGAGGCTGCGCAGATGATCGATCAGCGTCAGCATGTCCTTGCGATTCTGCTCGTAACTGTCGGAGCCGACGGCGATCTTGGATTTAAACTGGGGCATGGATGCAGCGCCTCTTTCCGATGTGATCGTGTGAACCATTCGCCATTTGACACGGCGAGTCCACAAAGGCTAATTGAATAGCATTCGATATTGTCGAGTCAAGTTCGTAAAGGAACGATAGTGGCGTCAAACGCGATCTCCTCGGAAACCCAGCGGGCCAAGCTAGAGCGCAAGGAACGGGTCATTTTGGAGGCCGCGCGGGCGATCTTTGTTGATCACGGTTTTGACGGGGCGCGGATGCAGGTGATCGCGCGGCGCGCCGGGATCGGTGAGGGCACGATCTACAGCTATTATGATTCAAAGGCGGAACTGATGTTGGCAGTGCTGCAGCAGTTCTGGGACGGCCTGACCAGAGAAGCCGAAGGCGTGATGGCGTCAGTGCAAGTGACGGATTTCTTTGGACGGCTGGAAGCACTGGCCCGTTATCATCTGAACACGGTGATCGTGAATGCAGATTTCATCAACCTCACCTTTGCCTTACGCCGCAACAACAGCGAGGTCAGCGTGTCGCGCGACCATCTGCGTCACTATGTAGCTGTCTTCGACCGACTGTTCCTGCGCGGGCAGGACCGGGGGGAATTGCGGGCGGATGCCGTGCTCTGGCAGGCCCGCGACATCTTCTACGGCAGTCTCGAATATAGCGCCCGATCGATCGAGATGACCATCGACGCAGATCGAACGGCACGGGAGCAAGAGCCGGTCGTCCATCAAATGGTCGCGCTGTTTCGCTCGCATTTTGGCGCGGCACAGGGGACGGTGGCCGGAGATGATCCTTCCGTGGTGCAATTATCATCAAAGCTGGACCGGCTCTCCGAGAAATTTGACGCGCTTGCCAAACGTCTGGGATAACGAAAAAAAGGGAGCCCCCGCAGGAGCTCCCTTCTTGCGTCAGATATCGAGAATCACGCGGCTTTGTAAAAGCTCTCGCCGGCGTCTGCCTTCTCACGAAAGCTCATCGGCGGCTTGAACCGTTCGCCATATTTCTGCGCCAGATTGTCGGCGATACGGACGAAATTGTCGACACCCATCGTGTCGATATGGCTCATCGGGCCGCCGGTCCAGGGGGCGAAGCCCCAGCCGAAGATCGCGCCAAGATCGGCGGACTGGGGATCGGACACCACGCCTTCGTCGAAACATTGCGCGGTGGCGATCAGCTGGATGAACATCAAGCGCTGCTTGACCTCTTCCACATCCGGCTGTTCTTCGGCCAATGGGAAATGATCGGCGAGGCCGGGCCATAATTTTTTCGAACCATCGTCGGCATATTCGTAGAAACCGCCGCCGAAGCGCCGGCCACGCCGGTCGATCTGCTTGACCATGATGTCCATCAGCTCTTCGGTGCCGCTGGCAACATAGGCGTCGCCCATTTCTTCCTTGGTTGACGTCATGATATCATAGCCGAGCTGCAGGGTAGTCTCATCGACCACGGCAAGCGGGCCAATCGGCATGCCCATGGCGATGGCTGCGTTTTCGATCAGCGCCGGTTTCACGCCTTCCGCTACCATCAGCATCGCTTCATTGGCATAAGGCGGGAAGACGCGGTTGGTGTAGAAGCCGCGGACGTCCTTGACGACAATTGGAACCTTGCGGATCTTGGCGTTATAATCGAGCGCAACGGCCAGGGCCTTGTCACCGGTTTCGGCGCCGGGGATGATTTCCAGCAGGGGCATTTTCTCGACTGGTGAGAAGAAATGCATGCCGATAAACTGGTCGGGCCGTTCGCTGTTTTTCGCCAGGCCGGTGATCGGCAGGGTCGAGGTGTTGGAGGCAAAGATAACATCCTTGCCGATGACGGCTTCGGTCTTCTTGATCACATCAGCTTTGACATCGGGGCGTTCGAACACCGCTTCGATGATCAGATCGACATCCTTCAGGTCATCATAATTGTCGGTCGGGGTGATCCGCGCCATGAAGGCCTCGGCTTTCTCCTTGGTCATCTTACCGCGCGACACATTCTTGTCGACGATCTTCTGGCTGTAGGCGATCGCCTTCTGCGCCTCCTCCATATTGCGGTCGAGCACCACCACGTTCATGCCGCCCTTTGCGGTGACATGCGTGATGCCGGACCCCATCAGGCCGGCACCGAGAACGCCGACGGTCTTGATATCGGATTTCGGCACGCCTTCCGGACGCGCCGCGCCCTTTTCGGCGGCCTGCTTGTTGATGAACAGCGTGCGGATCATGTTCTTGGATTGCGGACCGCTGAGCAATTTGGTGAAATATTTGCTTTCCACCCGCAGCGCGGTGTCGATCGGCAGCATCGAGCCTTCGTAGAGGCAGGAGAGGATCGCCTTGACCGCTTCATAATTGCCCTTGCTCTGCTTCAGCGCGATCGCTGAGGAGCCGAGATAGAGCGGCACGGCGCGGGGATCCATTGATCCCGCGCCACCGGGGAATTTGTAACCCTTCTTGTCCCAGGGCGCGGACGCCTTGGGATTGGCCTTGACCCATTGCTTGGCCTTGGTGACGACTTCGTCAGCGGGGACGACTTCATCGATAAAGCCCTGGGCCTTGGCTGCCTGCGGATTGGCAGGATTGCCCATCATGATCATCATGCCGGCGGCCTGCAGGCCGGCGAGCCGCGGAAGACGCTGTGTGCCGCCGCCGCCGGGCAGCAAGCCCACCTGCACTTCGGGCAGGCCAAGCTGAATCTTGGGATTATCGGCGCACACGCGATAATGGCAGGCCAGCGCCAGTTCGAGGCCGCCGCCGAGGGCGAGGCCGTTCAGGGCACAGGCGACCGGCTTGGCATGGGCCGTGCCCTTGAGCAGGTCCTTGGCGCTATGGCCGCCGGTTTCCATGCGGCGCAGCATGCCGTTCAGTTCCCAGGCGCTTTCAAAGGCTTCGGCCATGCTGTCGGCCTTGGAGGCGCCGAGCATGTTGAGATCGGCGCCGGCGAGAAAGCCGGATGGCTTGCCGGAGGTAATCACCGCGCCCTTGATGGCGTCGTTGCTGATCAAGTCCTCGACGAAGCTTTTGAAATCGGTGATCAGCGTCTGGTTCCAGACGTTCATCGACTGGCCGGGCAGATCGATGGTGAGAAGGGCAATGCCGTCGCTGTCAATATCGACTGTGAATGTTTCGTAGGTCATATTCTGTTCCTTACTGTCTCGTCCTGTGCTCCGCACTTGATGCGGAGCCTTGGCGAGAGGGCAGTTGCCAGCCCTCCAGAGCTCCGTATCAAGTACGGAGCACAAATATCAGTTCACCCGTTCAATGATCGTCGCGATGCCCATGCCGCCGCCGATGCAGAGCGTGGCGAGAGCGGTGGACTTGCCAGTCCGTTCCAGCTCGTCGAGCACCGTGCCGAGGATCATTGCACCGGTCGCGCCCAGCGGATGGCCCATGGCGATGGCGCCGCCATTCACGTTCATCACGCTATGATCGACATTCATCGCATCCATGAAGCGCAGAACGACCGCGGCAAAGGCCTCGTTCAGTTCCCACAGGTCGATATCGCTGGCGGTCATGCCGGCGCGTTCCAGCGCCTTCTGCGCGGCAAATTCGGGGCCGGTCAGCATGATCGTCGGTTCGGAGCCGATGGCCGCCATCGAGACGATCCGCGCCCGCGGCTTCAGGCCGTATTTCTCGCCGGCCTTTTCGTTGCCGACCAGAACCGCGGCCGAACCGTCGACGATGCCGGAGCTGTTGCCGGCATGGTGGACATGGTTGATCTTCTCGATCTCGGGATGTTTGAGGATCGCGACATCGTCAAAGCCGGGCATCTGCTCGCCCATCATCTTGAAAGCGGGGCCGAGCGCACCGAGCGACTGCATATCGGTTTCGGGCCGCATCAGTTCGTCCCGGTCGAGCACGACTTCGCCGATCACGTCGCGGATCGGCAGGATCGACTTGGCAAATCGTTTTTCGTCCCAAGCCTTGGCGGCGCGTTTCTGGCTTTCGACCGCATAGGCGTCGACATCATCGCGGCTATAGCCATATTTGGTGGCGATCAGGTCGGCGGAAATGCCCTGCGGCACGAAATATTCCTGAAAGACCAGAGTCGGATCGGCCATGCCGCCGAGACCGTCGCTGCCCATCGGGATGCGCGACATGGATTCGATGCCGCCGCCGACCGCGAGATCGGTCTCGCCGGAACAGACCTTGCCCGCCGCGATATTCACCGCTTCCAGCCCGGAACCGCAGAAACGGTTGACTTGGATCGCCGAGGTGGTGTCGGCATAGCCGGCCTTGAGCGCGGCCATGCGGCTGATCACCGCGCCCTGCTCGCCGACGGGCGAGACGCAGCCGAAGGCGATGTCCTCGACCTCATGACCCTCGAGCTCGTTGCGGTCGTTGATCGATGCTAGGACCTGCGAAGCGAGGTCGAGGGCGGTGATTTCGTGCAGGCTGCCGTCGGTGCGGCCCTTGCCGCGCGGCGATCGCACGGCGTCATAGATTAAGGCTTCGGTCATAGGGGGTCCTCTCGCTGGAAGAATGTAATGGCTTGCCACCAATGCTAATGTTGCACTGCAGCACAGTCAAGCAGTTTACGTAAACGTCAATCAAGGGGCAGGCCGACTCACCTTGCCCTTCTTCTACTTCGACCATAAACTATTCGAGGATCGATTGATATTTCTGGCTGAACACGTCGCGGCCGACGATATAGCGCATGATCTCGCTCGATCCGGCGTAGATGCGGCTCATGCGGGCGTCGGTGAAGATCCGGCTGATTTCATATTCCTTCATATAGCCGGCACCGCCGTGCAGTTGCAGCCCGAGATCTGCCATTTCCCATTCGATCTCGCTGCCGAGCATCTTGCCCTTGGCAGCGATATTGGCGTTAAGCCCGCCCTGATTGTGGATATCGACGCAATGATCGACATAGACCTGCAACATGTCAATTTTTGCGTCCATTTCGGCCATTTTGAACTGGGTATTCTGCATATCCGACAATTTCTTGCCGAAAACATCCCGATCCATGACAAATTCGCGCGTCACATCAAATGCCCGCCTTGCGGACGCGGCATAGCCGACCATCGCGATCAGCCGTTCCTCGGCCAACCCTTCCATCAGATGGATAAAGCCCTTGCCGGGCGTGCCCAGGGTGTTTTCTTTTGGTATCTTGACGTCATTGAAGAACAGCTCGGCCGTGTCCTGTGCGTGCAGGCCGATTTTCTCGAGATTCTTGCCGCGCTCGAAACCCTCCATACCGCGTTCGAGGATCAGCAAGACCATGGCATGCTTGTCCTGGACCCCGTCGATCTTCGCCGCCACGATTACCACGTCGGCATTGATGCCATTGGAGATATAGGTTTTCGATCCGTTTAGCAGCCAATGGTCGCCCATATCCTTGGCCATCGTTTTCATGCCGGACAGGTCGCTGCCGGCGCCGGGCTCGGTCATCGCGACGGCGAGAATGGTTTCGCCGCTGACGCATTTCGGCAGGAAGCGCTCGCGCTGTTCCTCGTTGCCGATATTCTTGAAATAGGGGCCGACCAGCCGGCTGTGCAGAGTGTTATACCATTCGGCGCAGCCGACGCGCGCGGTTTCCTCGATGATGATCTGCTCGTAGCGAAAATCATTGTCGCCCATCCCGCCATATTTTTCGTCCGGCCAGATCATCAGAAAACCCTGATCGCCCGCCTTCTTGAAGATATCGCGGTCAACAATCCCGGCTTCGCGGAATTCATCCATCCGCGGTGCAACCTCGTCGGCCAGAAAGCGGCGATAGGCATCGCGGAACATATGCTGTTCTTCGGTAAATTTGCGCATGGAAATATCCTTTGGTCAGACAGGGAGAGCGGCGCGCGCGAAACGCGCCAGATTTGCGCCAGTCTTAAAGGGCGAGATTTAATCGGTCAATTAAGAAACAAGTCCGTTGCAATTGCCCGGCAACCCTCGGTATGACTTGCCGGTGGAACAGATAAAAAAACCTTTCATCCTGGGGCTCGGCGGCACGACCAATCCGGTATCGTCCACCGAGCAAGCTCTGGCGATCGCGCTCAAGGCCGCCGAAGACGCCGGAGCGGAAACTGCGCTGTTCGGATCCGACCGGATGATGGCTTTGCCGCACTATCGCTCGGACCCTGCGGGTCTCAACCAGACCGGTGAAGACCTGGTCGCGCTGGTTCGCCGGGCCGATGGTTTGATTCTGTCGAGCCCGGGCTATCACGGCACGGTTTCCGGTCTGGTCAAGAACGCGATCGACTATATCGAAGAGACAGCCGGTGATGACCGGATCTATCTTGATGGCCTGCCGATAGGCCTGATCGTGACGGCTTATGGCTGGCAGGCGGTCGGCAGCACGCTTGCGGCCTTGCGCTCCATCGTCCATTCGCTGCGCGGCTGGCCAACGCCGATGGGTGTCGGCATCAACGCCTCGGGCGGAATATTCAACGATGGTGTTTGCACGGAAGAGGGTGTGAACGAGCAACTCAGGTTGGTCGCGGAGCAAGTCATGCTGCGCGCCGAACCGCGCTGATTCAAGTCGGCGGCAAATTGCCGTAAAAGTCGCGATACCAGCGGACAAACTGTTTCAATCCGTCTTCCAGCATGACCTTGGGCGCATATCCTGTCAGCGCGTGCAGTCTGGACACATCGGCATAGGTTGAGGTCACGTCTCCCGGCTGCATGGGGCGCATGATCTTTTCCGCTTCGATCCCGAGCGCATCCTCCAGCGCCCTGATCATATCCATCAGACCGACCGGGCGGCTATCGCCAATGTTGAGAATGCGATGGTGATGGGGTTCGGGAGGATGATCCAGCGCACCCAATATGCCGTCGACAATATCATCGATATAGGTGAAGTCTCGCGCCATCTTGCCCTCGCCGTAGACTTCGATCGGCTCGCCCGCCAGAATCTTCCCGGTGAAGCCAAAATAGGCCATGTCCGGGCGGCCCCAGGGGCCGTAGACGGTGAAGAAGCGCAGGCCGGTTTGGGGAAAGCCATATAGTTTTGCATAGGATTGGCTCATCAGCTCGCAGGATCGCTTGGTCGCCGCATAGAGCGAGACCGGTTCATTGACGGGATCATCTTCGGTGAAACCGACCCCGCCCATCGGCTTGTCGCCATAGACGGAGCTGGAAGAGGCATAGACAAGATGCCGGAAACCGGCGGCATGACGGCTGGCTTCGAGCAGCGACAAATGGCCCTGCAGATTGGATTTCTGATAGGCAAAGGGATTTTCGATACTGTACCGTACCCCGGCCTGGGCCGCGAGATGGATGATCCGCTGGACCCCATTTTCCTGCACCAGCGCCTTGACGTCATCCGCATCGGATATGTCCATTTCGACAAAGTAGAAGCGATCCAGCGCGTTGAGATTGTCCAGCCTTGCCGCCTTCAGTGCCGGATCATAATAATCATTCAGATTATCAATTCCGATCACCGATTCGCCGCGCTCAATCAGCCGTGCCGAAACGGCATGACCGATGAAACCGGCGGCTCCGGTCACCAGAACTGGGGTTTTGCTGCTATCATTCATCCGTTTATTTCTCGCTGCCAAGTGGAAGCTCTAGCACGACCTGGTAAAAATTTGAAAAGTCGAAAAGTGCTATTTCTCGAACTCTATCAATTTTATGATGATGGCCGCAGAATCATCTTGAGCAAAAAAAGACGGCGACGCTCATGAAGCACCGCCGTCTTTCTGATTATCGAATGTAGATTAGAATTCGTAACGAATACCAACCTGAATCGCCCAACGAGAAGCTGACGGCACAGCGTCGTTGTCATCGTCAGGATTGAAGCCGGATATGATGTAGCGGCCTTGCGGATCGACACCGACATCGGCCAGATCAACAAAGTCACCACGACGCCGCAAGACATTCCAGTTGGGATCGACAAAGTTTAGGAAATTGTCGAAATCCATGAACAGCTCGATCTTGTCTTCGACACCGAACAAGCGAGCTGGACCCGGAATTTCCTGGCTTAGCCGCAGATCCAGATCGAAATACCAATCGTTGCGGCATGTGTTGCGTTCAATTGATTGACCGGGGGTAAAATCACAGCCCGAATTACTGACATAATCAATCACAGACTGAACAGCAGCAGCGTCCGAGAGGGGCGATACATTGCTATCATTTAATCCTGAAGGCACATAGAGCAGCGCATTGTCGGAACCGGAACTGCTGTCGTTAAAGACCCCGCCGCCATCAAAGGTCAGGCTGTAAGGCCGACCGGCCTGCGCTATGAAGACGAATCCAAGGTTGGTTTCATAATCTTCAATGAAAGTCTCCTTGAAATTCATTGCCCAGGTGATGTTATGCGCCGTTTCCGTTGCAGCGGTTGCCAAGCCAGGCTGTTGCCGGTCAAAAGCGGCGACAATATCAAAGTTCGAAGTCGAAGTTGAGCTGCTCAGGCGGCGACGGTTTTTGGAGTTGGTATAGGCATAACCGAGAGAGAAGCTGGTCTTGCCGCCGTCGGTGAAGGCACCGCCCTGAAACTGCTTCGTCAGCGCCAGCGAAGCGACATGGCTGTTGTAGCCAGACCTTGCATTGGTCAGCTGGAGTTCATCATCGCGCCCGGTACTGAAGCAGGCAGCGGTCACGCCGGTATAGGTTGGTGGAGTACCGCCCTGATTTTGTAATACCGCGTTACAACCCGCCGCCGTTGGATCGATGGCCCGATAGATCGGCCGACCATCGGTGGTAAAGCCGTTCAATCCAAGTGCTGGATTAACCGTCTGTGAAAGGTCGACGAAGTTGAATGGGTTCTGGAATCTGCTAAATATATAATCGGCATTCAGGCGCCAGTTGTCAAAGAATCCGTCACTGCCAGTGAAGTTTAGGCCAGTCGATACGCCAAGATTGGCGCGAAGCACGGTCGGAATTTTTAGGTTAGGATCGGTCGATTGCGTATCTGCTCTACCCGCAGCTGCCCTGGCCGAACCATCGGCAATCGCACACGTAGGAACACCGGTGAATGGACCGCCATTGGGAGTGACATCAACTTGGCCGCTGACCGTAGGCAATCCAGCACAACCCGCCGCTCTTAAATCGCCCTGCCCGGTCGAAAATCCGTTGTTCGAGAAAGCATTAGAAAACCACACCGTTGGATCACCGCCGGAGAAGATACCAACGCCACCCTTGACCTGAGTGTTTGAGAAAAGCCCGTCATTGTCCAGATTATAGGTGAGACCCAAACGCGGCTGGATAACCGGGTCCAGCTTGCTGAATGGGTTCTGGTTGGTAAATCCGTAGCGCGCCAGAAAATTGGGGTTGGCTCGGGGTGCATCACCGTCAAAGAAATCAACCCGGACGCCGCCCAGCAGGCTCAGTTGATCGTTCACTCGCCACTTGTCTTGCGCGTAAAAGGTAAAGATTGTGCGGGTGAAGGACGCTGCCGCTTCGTTGATGTCTCCGGTCGGAGTAGCATTGATCAGAAACCCGCCAGCTTCACCGGTCACGACTTCATCCGATGTTGCGAAGGTCGAGAAATCTGACCCCGGGCTCAACAAGCCGGCGCGAAGATCGTCGACATTCTGGAAGTAGAATGTGCCGGTCGCATTGGCCGCGAACAGGTTGAACACATCCAGTTCATTGATTTCTGTACCAAAGGTCAAATCATGGTCACCAGCGAGCAGATTGACCTTGAACTTGAGCTGGTCGATCTGGGTTTGCAGCGCGTTGGCTGAACGGAACTGGCCAGGACCGGCCTGGAACGTACCGCGTTCACCGTTTACGGGGTTTTCCACACCAACAATGATCCGAGGAATAGGATTACCATTTTGCGCTTCACCACCGTTGAGCGGATCCTGAATATCCATCACGTCTGCACGAGAAACCCGGATTTCCGTAGAAAGATTGTCGGTCCATTCGGAGAAGATACGGGCCGCATAATAGTCGGAGCTTGTGCCCTCTGCCCGATAACTGCCCAAACCAGTAACCTGCTCACTACCAAAATCATCTGCCAATGTTTTCGATTCGTCGAGCTTTTGATACGTCACTTCCAGCCGATGCTGATCGTTGATAAACCAGTCTAACCGACCGAAATAGCGAGTATTGGTTTCCGGCAAGGCACGACCTAGTTCACCAACCTCAATACCATAGGTGCCTTCGATGATGCTTGCGATGTCATTGAAAGTGTCAAGATCAATAAATTCCTGCTCATTGACAAAACCAGCGCCAACCGGCCCCAAATCCTGGATACCGCCGCCAAAATCACCTTCTTCATAGCCAGCGTGGAAGAAAATGTGATCAGGGATGATCGGTCCCGACAAAGTTGCGCCCCAGCGCTTGTTTTCGAAATCCGGAACTCCGGCAGGAGTGCCAGCGATATTGTCGCCCGTCAAGTCGGAATTCTGGTAGCTGAAAAAGGCGCTTCCATGAAATGTATTTTGACCGGATTTGGTAACGACGTTGACGGCGCAACCAGTAAACTGACCATATTCGACGTCAAAAGGTGCAAATTCAACGGACGTTTCCCGGATGGAATCAAATGGAAGTGGTAACGAGTTGCGGGAAGCAAAGGGCGTGCCGTTCAAACCAAAATTGTCGGCCTGGATAATTCCATCAACCGTGAAGGTGTTGGTTCGATCGTTGCCGCCGAGACAGGATATACGGTCTACGGTGCTACCGCCTTCCCGCTCCAGACTGACGCGAGGGTCAAGACGGATGAAATCGCGAACGTCTCGTGAAATTGTAGGGAATGTTTCGAGAACCTCCTGATTGAAAGATTGTCCGGGGCCGATCGCAAGCTGGGACACATTGGCACGGGCGGCAGTCACGACGATGATGTTCTGGTCCGAACCCGAAGAAAGGTTGAAGGTAAGTTCGGTGTTGCCGGAAAGGTTGATCTGCAGACCTTCCAAGGTTTGGCCTTCGAACCCGGAAGCCGAAGCGGTAACGCTATACGGCCCGCCGGTGATCAGGTTACCAGCGCGGAAGAAGCCGTTGTTGTCGGTAGTGACCGATCGCGCGGAACCTGTGCGCATATCAGTGACGGTGATAGTCGCATCTTGCAAAGGCGCACCGTTTTCGTCGGTCACCTTTCCTTCAACGCCGGAAGTAATTTGTTGTGCCGCAGCTGGAACGGCCATCAGGCCCGCCGTGGAAAGGCTGACAATGCTGGCAGCCAAAAGATATTTGATTTTCATGATATGCATTCCCCGTTCATGAACGACATTGAAAAAAGATCTAAATGAGATGATCGGCTAAAATTAAACGACAGCGAGACCAAAGCAGGTCGTCCCTAGGCGACTTCAATGACAGTTTTGTCTCAAACGAAAGGAGACCTGCTGCAGTGCAGCATTTTAATTTTTAGGGATAGAATTTGTCCCGCCAGCCTCGGTAGGAAAACGCATTTCTTGTGCTGATTAGTTTGAAACAACAGATTGTTTTATTACGTTATATCCGGGACATCACGATCCGGAACAGGTCATCAAAGGCCGATTCGCACTGTTGCGAATTTATCACGATATCGGCATGGTTTTTTGACGGTTCGACGTGGAGATCGTGCATCGGCCCGACCTGATTGGCGAATTGTTCGTGCACCGACTGCGGCGTGCGTCCCCGTTCGCGGACATCGCGTTTGAGTCGCCGGGCAAAACGGGTCTCGGAATCGCATTCGACGAAGATGCTGAGATCGAGAAGCTCGCGCAGCGGCTGGTGTTGCAGGATCAAGATGCCGTCTATCAATATCACCGGCCGCGGTTCGGTGCGCTCGGTTTCCGCTTTCGGCATATGGGTCGGGAAATCGTAGAGGGGCCGGTCGATCGCCTGGCCGTTTTTCAGCTGCGCCAGCTGATCGCGCAGCTGATCGAAATCGACCGCGTGGGGATGGTCAAAATTGGGGCCGCCCTTGCCTTCCGGCGCGTCACCGAGGCCGAAAAAATAATCATCCTGCGGCAGGATCACGCATTGGTCGGGGCCGAGCCGTTGAAATATCTTGTGAGTCAGCGTTGTTTTACCGGAACAGCTGCCACCGCTGATGCCGACCGCTTTTGGCCTCATATCAGGCCGATCTCGCGCAGCCGCTGTTGCAGATAGTCGTGCGCGGTAATCGGTTCGGGGTAGCGGTTCGGATGGTTGTCATCGACGCAGCTCGGCAATGTCTCGATCAGATAATCGGGCCGGAAATGCAGGAAGAAGGGCATGGAATAGCGGGAAAAGCCGCGCCGCTCCGGCGCCGGATTGACCACACGGTGGGTGGTCGACGGCAGGCGGTCATTGGTCAGCCGCTGCAGCATGTCGCCGATATTCACTGCCAGCTCGCCCGCTTTCGGGGTAACGGCGCGCCAGTTGCCCTGGCGGTCGAGCAATTCCAGACCCGCTTCCTCGGCGCCGATCAGCAGGGTGATGGTGTTGATATCCTCATGCGCGCCGGAGCGTACGGCAGGCGAATCCTCCGGCACCGGCGGATAGTGGATCAGCCGCATCACCGAATTGCCGTCGCGCACCGTGTCGACGAAGAAATCGGGCGAGAGGTCGAGAAAGCGGGCGATGGCTTCCAGGATGCGCGCGCCGGCCTGGTCGAAAGCGGCGAACATTTCGAGATAGGTTTCGCGGAAACCGTCGAGTTCCTTTGGCCAGACATTCGGCGGCATATAGGGTTCGAACGGGTGGTCGGCGGGCAGGTCGCGGCCGATATGCCAGAATTCCTTGAGATCCTGGATATCCGAATCCTTGGCGCTTTCGGTGCCGAACGGCGTGTAGCCGCGGGCACCGCCGCCGCCGACAATATGATAGGATCGTTTCACATCTTCGGGCAGCGCGAAAAAGGCGCGCGACATGGCTTCGGCGCGTTCGATCAGTTCGGCGGGGATGCCATGGTCGGCGACCACGGCAAAGCCCCAGTCAGCAAAGCTGCGGCCGATGCGATCGGCAAAGCCATCGGGGTCTTGGTCCGCCATGGCGAGCGAAACAGCGGCGAGCGTGTCTTTTGTCTGGGTCATAGCGTTAAGATGCGTCCTCGGGCGTATTTGTCAATCGCGATCCGTCAGCCGAGCGACAGCAGGATGCCGGCGAGCGCCGCGCTCATCAGATTGGCAAGCGAGCCCGCGGCCAGGGCGCGCAGGCCGAGCCGGGCGATGACCGGGCGCTGATTGGGCGCAAGGCCGCCGGTGACCGCGAGCTGAATCGCGATGCTGCTGAAATTGGCGAAGCCGCACAGGGCGAAGATGACAATCGCGTTGGTCAGCGGCGAAATGCCGGCTTGGATCTTGCCCAGTTCGATGAAAGCGACAAATTCGTTGAGCACCACCTTCGTGCCGAACAGGCCGCCGGCACCGAGCGCTTCTTCCCAGGGGACGCCGAGCAGATACATGATCGGGGCAAAAATATAGCCGATCACCAGCTGGAAGCTGAGGTCGGGATAGCCGAACCAGCCGCCGATGCCGCCGAGCAGGCCATTGGCGAGAGCGACCAGAGCGACAAAGGCCAGCACCATCGCGCCGACCGCGACCGCCAGCTTGACGCCGGTCTGCGCGCCCATGCCGGCGGCCATGATGATATTGGCGGGTTTTTCATCCTCATATTCGACAGCGATGACCAGCTCTTCAGGGGCAGGGTCCTCGGGATTGTCCGGCATGATGATCTTGGCCATCAATATGCCGCCGGGCGCCGACATGAAGGCGGCGGCGAGCAGATAGTCGATGCGAATGCCCATCGCGGCATAGGCGGCCAGGATCGTGCCGGCGACGCCGGCCATGCCGACGCTCATTACGGTGAACAGTTGCGACTGGGTCAGGCTGGCGAGATAGGGGCGAATGACCAGCGGCGATTCCGACTGGCCGACGAAGATATTGGCCGCGGCACAAAGCGATTCGACTTTCGAGATGCCGGTAATTTTCTGGATGCCGCCGCCGACCCATTTGATGATGAACTGCATGACGCCGAGATAATAGAGTATCGAGATCAGTGCCGAGAAGAAGATGATCACCGGCAGCGCGGCGATCGCGAAGCTGTTGCCGCCAATCGACGGGTCGGCGAGCGGGCCAAAGATGAAATTGGTGCCGGCCGATGCATAGCCGAGCAGATTGGAGACGCCGAAGGCCATCGCTTCGATGATCCGCTTCCCGGCAGGAATATAGAGCACGATCACGGCGATCCCGGCCTGCAGGGCGAAGGCGGCACCGACCACCCGGAACCGGATATTGCGGCGTCCGGTCGACAGACCAAAAGCGATCAGCAGGATCAGGGCCATGCCAGCGATGCTTGTCAGGATGGGCATCATGCTACTCTTCCGATCGCAGATTGGGGCCGCATTGCTTCTACCATTTGAAACTGCCCGCTTCGGCGGTGCAGGCGGCGGCGAGCCGGTCGAGGCAATCGTCGATATCGTCGGAGACGATCAGATGCTTGCGCCGTTCGGCCGAGACAAAGCCCTGTTCGGCCATGGTGTCGAGAAAGGCGATGAGCGCGTCCCAGTAACCGCCGACATTCAGGATGGCGAAGGGCTTGTTATGATAGCCAAGCGCGTTCCAGCTCCAGGCCTCGAACAATTCGTCCATCGTGCCGACGCCGCCCGGCAAGGCGACAAAGGCATCGGTCAGATCGGTCATCCTGGCCTTGCGCTCGTGCATATTGGGAACGATGTGCAGTTCGGTCACTCCGGTATGCGCGACTTCCAGATCTTTCAGCATTTCCGGGATCACGCCGTGGACCTGTCCGCCTTCAGCCAGCACCGTGTCGGCGATGACCCCCATCAGCCCTAGACGACCGCCACCATAGACCAGATCGACGCCGCGCGCCGCCATGGCCTTGCCGAGCAAGATCGTAGCTGCAGCGTAAGTCGGGTCTTTCCCGCTGTTGGCGCCACAATAAACTGCCAGTCTCTGCAAATGATCCCCCGATCGCGCGACAAGAAGGGCCGCGATCTGTGTTGCCTGTATCTTTTTCCCTATAGAAAAATTGCGCGGCGTGACTATTTCTTTTTTTTTGCCACCGACCGCGCTAGGTCACCGCGATGACAGAAACATCAAAAACCAGTCTCATCCCGCGCTCGCTGTTCGTCTTCGCGGTTCTCTATGGCGGCATGACCTGCATCGCCGGAATATTGGGCGCGAAGCAGGTTGCGATCGGCCCCTTGGCGGTCGAATCCGGAATCTTCCCTTTCCTGCTGCTGGTGGTATTGTCAAGCTCGGTCGCCGAATTGCACAGTCGGGATGTGGCCAACCGGCTGGTCCGCTTTGGCTTCGTTCCGCTGATCACGGCGATCATCCTGATTCAGATCGTGCTGGCGCTGCCGACCGATCCGGGCATGTACGAACCGGCCAAAGAAGCCTTTCCGATCATATTGTCGCAGGGCGCAAGGCTGATGTTCGCCGGGATCATCGCTTATGGCGTGTCGCAGTTTCTCAACGTCTATATCTTCTCCCGCCTGGCCAATATGAAAGGCGCGATGCTGGCGCTGCGTGCCGCCATTGCCAGTGCCCTGTCGCAAATTGTCGATACGGTGATTTTCATCACCATCGCCTTTTACGGCGAGCGTCCGATCGGGCAATTGCTGCTGGGCCAGGGTTCGGCCAAGGTTGTCCTGTCCTTTCTGCTGGTCCCTTTCCTGATCCTGTTCTTCGTGAAACTGGGCCGCAGACTGGACCGGGAATGATGGCTCTCTAGCCAGGTCGCGCGGTTTTTTCATTGGCCCGGGCAAGGTCCTCGGCTGTATCTATATCGAAGAGCAGATCATCGTCGCCAGCTATCAGATGGGCGTCTGACAGCAATCGACGAGCGCCGGTATCCCCTTGCAGGGTGGTTAGCGGCTCCAGTTTATCGATGGGAAAAATCGTCGGTGGCATGGCGCGCCCGTCGCGGCTCGATGCCACGGTACCGCCCGATTGCGCGAAGGCGGCGAGCAGCTGGCCGAGATGGTCGCGCGTCACAAAGGGCATGTCGGCGAGCAGGATACACAGTCCGCTGGCGCCGCATTTGATGGCGTGAGCGGCGGCAAGCCGGACGGAAGTTGCCTGGCCTTGCGCGGCGTCATCGTTGGCGAGGATCTGATAGCCGAGATCGCGCCATTGTGCTGCGCAGCGATGCTCTGGCGACCCGATCACCAGCTTGTGGGCGAAAGGCATGGCCGCTCCCACTTCCGCTGCATGCAGGCCGAGCATCTTGCCACCCAGCAACGCGCTCAGCTTGTCCCGCTCGCCAAATCTGCGGGACTGTCCCGCGGCCAGCAACGCCAGCAGGATGCCGGAGTTCTTGGTCAATGCGTGCTCAATTGGCGGTGGCGCTTTCCAGATAGGTGATCACTGCTTCTCGCTTGGCCGGCTCCGCGATCGCACCGGCGACCATCGTGGTGCCCGGAATCTTTGCGGCCGGATCGGCGAGATAGCTATCCAGATTGGTGGCCGTCCAGATAATTCCGGAAGCTTTCAAGGCATCAGAATAGGCAAATCCGGTGACCGCACCGGCGGCTTTACCAACGATCCCGAACAGATTCGGCCCGGCGCCATTGGTCGCGCCTTTCTCGATTGTATGACAGGCGGCGCAATTGGCAAAGGCAGCCTTTCCCTCGGCGAGCAGGGCGCTTGCCGAACCGCCATCCGCAGCGACAGCAGTGGCGGCGGTTGCTACCGGCGCCGCGCCGGGTTCGCGGACGATGATCTGCTCCACCGGTCCGGGTGCGGCATCAGCGCTGCAGCCCGCGAGCAGAAAGACTGTGAGGCAGGCAAAAGTTCGCACGGTGGTCATGGTTCGGTTCCGATCAGGCAAAGCTGTGTTTGGACAAGGGCAGCTCGCGAATCCGCTTGCCGGTGGCGGCAAAAATCGCGTTGGTCACGGCGGGCGCAATCGGCGGCAGGCCCGGTTCACCACCGCCGCCGAGATGCTTGTGATCGCCATTGATCAAAGCCACTTCGACCTCGGGCATCTCGTTAATCCGGAGCATCGGATAGTCGTGGAAATTGCTTTGCTGAACCTTGCCATCCTTGAGCGTAATTTCACCATAGAGCGCTGCGGTCAGGCCATAGGCAATGGCGCTTTCCATCTGCGCGGTAAAGCCGTCGGGATTGATGACAAAGCCGGGATCGGCGGCGACATAGACTTTTTTCACCTTCGGTTTGGCGCCGCTCATATCGACTTCGGCGACCTGCGCGACGATCGATCCGAATGACGGCACGAAGGCGATGCCGCGACCATGTTTTTCGGGCAGCGCGCTGCCCCAGCCGGACATTTTTGCCGCGGTGTCGAGCACTTTCAAATGGCGCGGCGACCCCGCGAGCAGTTCGCGGCGAAAGGTATAGCCGTCCTTGCCGGCAGCATCGGCCATTTCATCGACAAAGGATTCGATGAAGAAGCCGTGCTGGCTGTGATCGACCGACCGCCAGGGGCCAAAGCGCAACTGGGTCGGCACATCGACCTTGCGAATCTTGTGACTGGCGATGTTGTAATAGGGCACGGTCGGCGCATCTTTGGGATCGAACAAATGGGTGTGGATATTGTCCCAGCTGACCGCCTTGCCATCCTTGTCGAGCCCGCCCCGAAAGCGGCTGGTCGCTGATGGACGGTAATGATCCTGCGCCGTATCCTCTTCCCGCGACCAGATCATCTTGACCGGATAGCCGGTGGCCTTGGCGATCCGCGTCGCCATCGTGATATTGTCGCTTTCCGACCGGCGTCCGAACCCGCCGCCGAGATAGGCGTTGTGATAGGTGACATCCTCGAACGGCAGACCGGCGGCATCAGCCGCTGCCTGGCGTGCATTGACCGGCGCCTGATGGCCTGACCAGACATCGCATTTGCCGTCGCGGACCCAGGCGGTGCAGTTCATTGGCTCCATCGTCGCATGGGCGAGGAACGGGACTTTATACTCGGCCTCAACCTTGATCGCTGCGCTGGCAAAGCCCTTGGCGACATCGCCTGTTTCGGTTTCCATATCGCCGCCGTCATCACCGGCTTCATCAAGATGGGTGGCATAGCGGGCAAACAGCGCATCCTGATCGAGGCTATCGCCTTCGCTTTTGCTATATTTCGCATCGATGCTGTTCAGCGCCTGCTGGGCCTGCCAATAGCCATCGGCGACCACCGCGACAAAATCGCCCATATTGAGGATTTGCAGCACGCCGGGCATGGTTTTGGCGGCGCTGGCATCCATCGATTCGATTGTTGCGCCGACCACCGGAGCGGCCCTGACCGCCGCATATTTCATCCCCGGGACCTGGGCATCGATACCAAATACCGCGCTGCCATCGACCTTTGCCGGAATATCGTGGCGGGCCTTGGGCTGGCCCATGATGGTGTAATTTTCCGGAGATTTCAGTGTCGGTTTGGCGGGCAGGCTTTGCTCCGCTGCGGCGAGAGCGAATTTCGAAAAGGGCTCGGACTTGCCGCTTCCGGCATGGAGGATCATGCTGTTCGCAGTGGTAATTTCGCCAGCCGGTACCTGCCATTCGCTAGCCGCGGCCGCGACCAGCATTTCGCGCGCCGCCGCGCCGGCGGTGCGCATCGCGCGCTGACCGGTGGCGCGCACCGAATAGCTGCCGCCGGTAAATTGCAGGCCCATCGCCTGTGCCAGTTCCAAAATGCCGCCGGTGACCGTCGGTTCGAAAATTGCCGGGACATCGAGATCGGGAGCCAGAAAATCGCGGGCGATCGAATCGGAGACATATTGCATGTCCGCCGGCGCTTCGAGAATCCGTACCTTGTTCCAGTCCGCATCCATCTCGTCGGCCAGCATCTGCGCCAGCGCGGTATAGACTCCTTGGCCCATCTCGACATGCGGGATGACGGCGGTGACAATATTGTCGGCATCGACCTTGACCCAGGCGTTGAGCAAACGCTCATTCTCGCCTTTGGCCAAAAGCGGGCTCAGACGGTCGATTGGATTGCCCTGACGGACGGCAACGCCGACCACCAGCGCGCTGCCGGCAACCACGCCTGCACCGATAAAGGCGCGGCGCGTCCATTTGCCGGTTTTGCCGGGCTTGTCGGTCGCTGTGTTGTTCTTGCTCATGCCACCGTCTCCTGCACGGTGGTCAGCTCGATGCCGGCCGCGGCCTTTATCGCTGTGCGAATCCGGTTGTACATGCCGCAGCGACAGACATTGCCGGCCATCGCGGCGTCGATCTGCGCGTCGGTGGGCTGCGGGTTTTTCAGCAGCAGCGCCGTCGCCGACATGATCTGGCCGGACTGGCAATAGCCGCATTGCGGAACCTGGGCTTCGATCCAGGCTTGCTGGACCTTGTGCAATGTGCCGTCTTCGCTGGCGATACCTTCGATGGTGGTGATGCTCTTGCCTTCGGCGGCAGATACGGGGGTCGAACAACTGCGGATCGGTTTGCCATCCAGATGCACCGTGCAGGCGCCGCACTGGGCGATGCCGCAGCCGAATTTGGTACCGGGCATTTCCAGATTTTCGCGGACGACCCATAATATCGGTGTTGCCGGGTCGACATCGACTTCCCTGGATTGACCGTTGACGTTCAGCTTGATCATGGCAGTTTCACCCGGATGATTGAATGGCAATTTGCAACTTATAGCGGAGCGACCGGGCCAAGCCAAGTGGCCTTTGGGGCATGGGCTTGACCCGCATCCGGTGCGGGGAGCCGATCAGGCTATTCCATCGGCCAGTTCGACAAGGACCAAGAGGTCCGATGCCCAAGCGATGACGGTGCCGATCCGCGCTTGCCGTAGCGTCACCTTAATTGCTCGGTTAATTGCTTGTTTTCAGCGGTTTTCAGCCTATAGTCCGGCCAAATTCTGACCAAGGAGCGCTCCCATGAATCTGGAATTCACCGAAGAAGAAAAGGCCTTTCGCGCCGAAGTGCGTGAATTTATTGAAAATAATTATCCGCAGAATATCGGCACCCGCGGCGTGCAGGACGAGATGAGCCGCGAGGACATGCTCGCCTGGCACAAGATTCTCGGCAAGAAGGGCTGGTCGGTTCCGGCCTGGCCCAAGGAATATGGCGGCACCGACTGGACGCCGACGCAGCGCTATATCTGGTCGGAAGAAAATGCCCGGAAAAACACCGTCATGCCGCTGCCCTTTGGCGTCGCGATGGTCGGACCGGTGATCTACACATTCGGCAATGAAGAACAGAAAGCGCAGCATCTGCCCGGTATTCGCTCGGGTGATGTATGGTGGTGTCAGGGCTATTCCGAGCCCGGTGCTGGCTCCGATCTCGCCTCGCTGAAAACCAGCGCCGTGCGCGATGGCGACGACTATATCCTCAACGGCCAGAAAACCTGGACAACGCTGGCCCAGCATGCCGACTGGGGCTTCTTCCTCTGCCGCACCGACCCGGATGCGCCCAAACCGCAGATGGGCATCAGCTTCATTCTGGTCGACATGAACACGCCCGGCATCGAGGTCCGCCCGATCAAGCTGATCGACGGCGGCTATGAGGTCAACGAAGTGTGGTTGACCGATGTCCGCGTACCTGCGACCAACTTGATTGGCGAAGAGAATAAGGGCTGGACCTATGCCAAGTTCCTGCTCGCGCACGAACGGTCCGGCATTGCCGGCGTGGCGCGCTCCAAGCGCGGTGTCGAACAGCTGAAGGAAATTGCTGCCTCGGAAATGCTCGATGGCAAGCCGCTGATCGAGGATATGGGATTTGCCACCAAGATCAGCCAGCTGGAGATCGATCTCTCGGCGCTGGAAATCACCGAGCTGAGAACATTGGCGGGTGAACAGGCGGGCAAGGGCCCGGGACCGGAAAGTTCCCTGCTCAAGGTCAAGGGCACCGAGATCCAGCAGCGCCTGACCGAGCTGACGCTGGAAGCGGTTGGCTATTATGGCGCTCCCGATTTCCGCAGCTTCCCGGATGACGGGTCGAACGACTTCCCGATTGGTCCGGACTATGCCCATCATGCGGCACCGACCTATTTCAACATGCGCAAGACGTCGATCTACGGCGGGTCCAACGAGATCCAGCGCAATATCATCACCAAAATGATTCTCGGCCTTTAACCGGACCGACACAGGGGAACGAATATGGATTTCGACTTTACCGACGAACAGAATATGGTGCGCGACGGAATCTCGCGCCTGATCCGTGAACAATATGACTGGGACACAAGGCGCGGCGTAATCGCCAGCGAATCCGGCTGGCGGCCGGAGCTTTGGGCACAGCTCGCCGAACTCGGTATGCTGGCCGCGCCTTTTTCGGAAGAAGATGGCGGTTTCGGCGGTGCTACCGAAGCGATGATCATCATGGAAGAATTCGGCAAGGGCCTCGCGGTCGAGCCATTCATTCCGAGCGTGGTCTGCGCTGGCGGTTTCCTGAAACATGGCGGCAGCACCGCGCAACGCGAAGAATATATCGGCGGAATCATTTCCGGCGAGATGATCTTTGCCTTCGCCTATGCCGAGCCGCGCGGGCGCTATGACCTCGCCAATCTCGAAACCACGGCCAAGGCCGATGGCAGTAATTATGTTCTCAACGGCCACAAGGCAGTTGTGATTGGCGCACCATGGGCGACGCATTTTGTCGTCACTGCGCGCACCTCCGGTGGCCAGACCGACAAGGACGGCGTGTCCGTCTTCATCGTCGCCAAGGATGCACAGGGCGTGAGCACGCGCGACTATGCCACGGTTGACGGACGCCGCGCCTCGGAAGTCTATTTCGAGAATGTGAAACTCTCCGGCGACGCGCTGATCGGTGAGGCTGGCAATGGCCTGCCGCTGATCGAGAAAGTGGTCGACGAAGCGACTGCGGCTACCTGCGCCGAAGCGGTTGGCGCGATGAAGGTGACCAACGAGACCACGCTCGACTATTCACGCCAGCGCAAGCAATTCGGCGTTCCGATCGGTTCCTTCCAGGTTCTGCAGCACCGGATGGCGGACATGCTGATGGAATATGAGCAGTCGGTGTCGATGTGCTATCTCGCGACGATCAAGCTCGATGAGGATGCCGCAACGCGCAAGAAGAATGTTTCTGCGGCGAAGGTGCGGATCGGTCAGGCGGGCCGGTTCATCGGCCAGTCAGCGATCCAGACCCATGGCGGCATGGGCATGACCGACGAGCTGGCGGTGGGCAGCTATTTCAAGCGCCTGTCGATCATCGAGGGCGAGTTCGGCAGCGTCGACCATCATATGCGGCGGCATATTGCGCTGACCGCAGCCTAGCCGGACAAAATCCGTTCGTCCTGAGCCTGTCGAAGGATGAACGCGGAATCGAGTGCTGGTTCAAATGGGCTTCGCCAAGCTCAGCCCGAACGGCATGCGGTCCGCACGACTTTTGACCCTATCAATTAAGGGGATGGAGCCCGTCTGGCTCTGTCCCCTTTTTCACGCTACGCCACATGCATCCTTTGGAGAGGGTGCAAATGAATATGAATTCAGGCCCGGCTTCGGGCGGTGTCTATCGCTATTATGTGCTGATCATGCTGATGCTGACCTTCATGTTCAACATCGCCGACCGGCTGGTGATGTCGATCCTGATCGAGGATATCAAAGCCGAATTCGTGCTGAGCGACACCCAGATCGGCCTGCTCGCCGGCACTGCATTTACCGTCTTCTATCTGTTGCTGGGGGTGCCGGCCGGCCGACTGGCGGACCGCACCAACCGCAAGAATATGGTCGCGATATCACTGGCCTTATGGAGCCTGATGTCGGCGGTCTGCGGTGCCGCTCTGGGTTTCTGGACCTTGCTGCTCGCCCGTCTGGGTGTCGGGGTCGGGGAAGCGGGCGGCGGCCCGCCGTCGGTCTCGATCATCACCGATTATTTTGCGCCGCACGAATTGTCGCGGGCGATGGGCATATTTGCCGTCGGCGCGGTGCTGGGGCCGGTACTCGGCTATGCCGCAGGCGGTTTGATTGCGGAAGCCTATGGCTGGCGCTGGACCTTTGTCATTCTCGGGCTGCCGGGCATAGCGCTGGCGATCCTGCTCTATTTCACCGTTGTCGAGCCCGCGCGGGGCCGCTTTTTCGCACGACAGGCGCAGCCGGCCGGCGCAGAAAAGCAGCAGCCGTTCCTGATCACGATGCGGTCGCTGTGGATGAACAGCGTCTTTGTCCGGGTGGTGCTCGCCAATAGCTTCACCAATATCCCCTCTTTCGCCTTTGCGATCTGGCTGGCCCCGACCCTGATCCGCAATTTTGATGTCACCCAGGGAGAGGTCGGCGTCTATCTCGGGGCGGTGTTGTTTGCGGGTGGTGTTCCGGGGATGATATTGGGCGGATATCTGGCCGATTTTCTCGCCAAGAAAAACCCGAGATGGCGGCCCTGGTATTGTGCTCTGGCGGTGATGATGGTCCTGCCCTTCTGGACCTTTTGCCTGCTGTCGAGCAGCCTCGAAATGACCTTGGCCCTCTATATATGTGGTTATGTATTGCTGGTGTCGACGCAGGGCGCGGCCATCTCCATGGTCCAGTCGGCGGTCCTGCCCACCGAACGCGGCACGGCGTCATCGATCAGCAGCCTGTCGATCAATCTGCTCGGCTATGGCATCGGGCCCGCCTTGATCGGCTTGATGAGCGACAATTGGGCCGACGCCTATGGCAGCCTGTCGCTCAACTATGCGGTGATTGCGACGGTGGTGGTGAGCCTGTCGATGGCAAGCTTCCTGTTCTGGTGGACCGGCAAGGCGGTGAATCAGGAACCGGCCCCCGTAGGCGCGGGCACTAAAGCAGCAGCCCGCCATCCGCGATGATGGTTTGTCCGACGATATAGCCCGCCAACGGTGATGCCAGAAACAGCGCCAGCCCCGCCATATCATCGGGATCACCGATCCGACCCAGCGGAATCGAACCAATGGTGGCTTCGCGGCGCTTTGGATTGTCCGTCGTCACCTTGGTCATCTTAGTCGCGATCAGGCCGGGGGCAATGCCATTGACCCTGATGCCATCAGGCGCCCAAGCCTTGCCCAGGGTACGCGTCAATCCGGCGGCACCAGCCTTGGAGGCATTATAGCCGGGGTTGCCGACGGTTGCGTGAAAAGCGGCGGTCGAGCTGATGATGATTAGTGAGCCCTGCGTCTCTTTCAGTAGATCATAAAATTGCCCGGCGCAGGTCATCAGGCTGTTGAGATTGACCTGTACGACCTTGGCGAAATTTTCCGGCTCGAACTCGGCGCGCTTGTACAGCACCATGCCTTGGGAGCAGATCAGCACATCCATCCGCTTGAACGTCTGTCGCAGCGCGATAATCGCAGCGTCATCGGCGGCGTCGAGCTGGTGATAGGTCAGGCCTTCCAGATCCGATCCATCCGCTTTGTCATAGTCATCCGGGCTGGCGCGGGTACCGGTGACATGGACCTCCGCGCCGCAGCCGCGAAAGGCCTGCGCCGTCGCATTGCCGATGCCGCTGGAGCCGCCAATGATGCAGACGGTCTTGCCGGTAAAGTCGAGGGACGTGTCGATCATGATCTTCTCCTATGCAATTGACTATTGGCCCAGCATTTGGTGTTCGTCTAGACCCGCGGCAATATTGGCATCACACGGAGCATATTATGGATATTCCCTTTTCTCTGGCAGGCCGGACGGCGTTGATCGCTGGCGCCTCGTCCGGTTTTGGTGCGCGATTTGCCGAGCTTTTTGCGGCGGCTGGTGCGAAGGTCGTGCTTGGTGCACGACGTACCGATCGCACAGCAGAGCTGGCGGAGAAGATCAATGCTGGTGGCGGAACGGCATTGGCGGTTCCGCTCGATGTCACCGACGAAGCGTCGATCATCGCCTGCTATGATGCGGCGGAAGCCCATTTTGGCACCGTCGACAGCATCGTCGCCAATGCCGGGATGGCAGCGGCGGGCCGCTCGACCGATGTTCCGGCCGACCGGCTGCAGATGCTGCTCGATACCAATTTCAAGGGAGTCTATCTGGTCGCACGCGAAGGCGCCAAGCGGCTGATCGCATCGGGCAGCAAGGAAAAGGAAAATGGCCGGATCGTGATCATCGGCTCGATCACCTCGCGCCTGACCGGCGAAGGCGACAGCGCCTATGCCGCCAGCAAGGCTGGCGTCACTCACCTTGGCCGCAATCTGGCGCGCGAATGGGTCCGTCAGGGCGTCAACGTGAACACTATCCACCCAGGCTATATCCCGACCGAAATCCAGGGCGACTGGTACCAGACCCCGGGTGGCGAAGCGCAGATCGCCGGCTTCCACCGTCGCCGCCTGCAGGACATCGAATCGTTGGATCCGATGATGCTCTATTTCTCCTCCGACGCGTCGCGCATGGTGACGGGATCGGATATCATCGTCGACGACGGACAATCGCTCTGACGGTGGATCGCGCCCCTATTTAAACAAAGGGTGCCGGGTCTAAAATAAACCTGTCATAGCCTGTCCATGGTAGAGGACATTCGCCCCAACGCGGGCATTGAGATTTCGGCAGATTCTGAATCTGCTTCGCGACGGCGAGCCAATTATGTGCTGGCCGTATTGTTCATCGTTACCATGCTCAATTTTCTCGATCGTCAGGTGATCTCGATCGTCGCCGAACCGATTAAGCGCGATCTCGGCCTTTCCGACACCCAGCTCGGCCTGATGACCGGCCTGTCCTTTGCTGTTTTCTACACGACGCTGGCGATTCCGCTCGCGGCGCTGGCGGATCGCTGGAACCGGAGCCGGATCATCGGCATTTCCATCGCGGTATGGTCGCTGATGACGGTCCTGTGCGGGCTGGCGGGCAATTTCGTTCAGCTGTTTCTGGCCCGTGTCGGAGTCGGCATTGGCGAAGCCGGTTCTGCGCCGGCGTCGCACAGCCTGATCGCCGATCTGTTTCCCCCCGAACGCCGGGCCGGAGCGCTCGGGATCATGGGCGCAGCGGTACCGGTCGGCGCGTTTATCGCTTATGCCGGTGGCGGCTATATCACCGAAATGTTCAGCTGGCGTGCCGCGTTCATGCTGGCCGGACTGCCGGGATTAATCATTGCTCTGGTGATCTGGTTCACCGTGCCCGATCCGCGCGGCAAGGTCAGTCTGGCCAAAGCGCTGAAGCCGGTCGCGGGCGAGGCGACCTTGCGCTCCGCCCTGGCCGAGCTTTCGCGCAAGCCCGCCTATTGGCATCTCGTTGCCGCCGGTATTCTGGTGCAATTCATATCCTATGGGCTCGCCAGCTTTTACGGCGGTCTGTTTGTCCGGGTGCACGGCATGGACTATGGCGAGCTCGGCTGGAAACTTGGCGTAATGGTCGGGCTAACCGGGGGTTTCGGCGCCTGGTTTGGCGGCAAGGTCGGGGATATTATCGGCAAGCGGGATCCGCTATTGCCGCTGCTGGTCAGCGGCATGGTGCTGGTGATCGCGGCGCCCGGAATGGTTGCGGCCATTTATGCCGGCAATGCCAATCTCGCGATTGTCCTGCTCGGTTTCCCCACTTTTGCCGCGACCTTCTATTTTGGCCCCAGCTTTGCCGCGGTACAAATATTGGCCAGCGACCGGACAAGGGCGATGGCGGTGGCGATATATCTGATGCTGGCCGGTCTGATCGGATTGGGCATTGGCCCGGTTTTCGTCGGCGGCCTGTCGGACTATTTCGCCGGTGGTAGCCGCGAACTGGAAGCCAGCGCATTGCAGAAGGCGCTGATGATCCTTGCCCTGTTCAATCTGTGGGCCGGTTTCCACTATTGGCGGGTGTGGGTGTGGATGAAGCGGATGCAGTCCCAGGGTTGCTAACCTCTCCGGTCACTTGCCGCCGGTGACATAGAGGCATTGCCCGGTGACCCAGCTTGAGGCTGGCGATGCCATATAGACCACCGCCGCGGCAATATCCTCTTCCCGGCCAAAGCGGGCCAGCGGGATCTGGAATTGCTTGAGCAAGGCTTCGCGTTTTTCCTCGGAATCGATGCCCATGGATTCGTCGAAATTCTCGGTCGGGATCGGGCCGGGGGCGACAGCATTGACGCGGATTTTCGGCGCCAGTTCGAGCGACAGGCTGGCGGTCAGGCTGTTTACCGCCGCCTTGGACGCGCCATAGGGACCATTCTTGACCTGGCCTCCGAGCGCCGCGCGGGAGGAAATATTGATGATCGCGCCGCCCTCGCCGCCCATATGCGCCGCCGCCGCGACCGCGCCCATCCAGACACTTTTCAGGTTCAGCTCGATCTGGGCATCCCAGCTTTCTTCCGGCGTGCGCGTCAGATAGCGCGGCGTACCGTCGGGCAGACCGCCGGCATTGCTGACCCAGATGCTCAGCCGACCGAGTTCCTCGACCGCGCGGTTGGCGAGATTTTCCAGAGCGGCGCGGCTGGTTACATCGGTGGGGACCGCGATCGCGCGGCGACCCATGGCGCGTATCTCCCCGGCCACTTTTTCCAGATCCTCGGCAGAGCGGGCGGCTACCGCAACATCGGCACCTGCCTCGGCCAGTCCAAGCGCAATCGCTCTCCCGATGCCCTTGCCGGCACCGGTCACGACCGCGACTTGGCCGTCGAGTTTGAATTGATCCAATATGGCCATTATTTTTTCCCCTTGTTCCGTCCGGTCACTGGTTGACCCGCTTCGCTGCTGCGCGCCCCGCGATATAGCCGAAGGTCAGCGCTGGCCCCAAAGTGCCGCCCGCTCCGGCATAGACGCTGCCGGTCGGGGCGCTGATCACATTGCCGGCCCCGAACAGTCCGGCAATCGGCTGGCCATCGACATCGAGAATCTGTGCCTGTGCATTGGTCTGCGGGCCGCCATTGGTGCCGAGCGCGCCCATTTTGATTTCCACGGCGTAGAAGGGTGGCTTGGTCAGCGCACCCAGAGTCGCCGCCGCGCCGTCGCGGGAGCGGTCGCCGTAGAAGCGGTCATAGTCGGTCTTGCCACGGCCAAAATCCTGATCGTCCAGCCGCTCGGCCAGATCGTTGAACCGGCTTACCGTGGCCGGGAGGTTCCCGGCATCGATACCGGTTTTATTTGCCAGTTCGTCCAGCGTATCCGCCTTGGCCACCCAATCCGGCAGCGGCGTACCCGGCATGAACGACGCCAGCGGATAGCGTTCGCGATAGTGCGAATCGAAAACCAGATAGGCAGGCATGTTGGGAAAGTCATAGGTTGCCGGTTCGAATCGATGAAAGGCCCCGGCGAGCGCCGAATAATTGGCGGCTTCGTTGCAGAAGCGCTTGCCCTCGCGGTTGACCAATATGCCGTGCGGCAAGGTCCGCTCGATCAGCACCGGCATATTGCGGACCTCGCCGCTCTGCCACTCCGTCTCCGGTACCGCTAGCGTCGGCACCCACCAGGCGCTGGTCATGTTGCCGAGGCTCGCGCCTGCGGCCATCGCCATCTTCAGGCCATCGCCAACATTGGTTGGCGGGGACGCCGGCGCATCGAGCGGCCCGCGCAGAAAGGCATGTTTCAGCGCCTCGTTCCATTCAAAGCCGCCGGTGGCGAGGATCACGCCCTGCCGCGCCGTCATGAACTCCTGCCTGCCGTCGCGCTCGACAATCGCGCCGGTCACCCGGCCCTCTTCGGCGCACAGCCGGTAACCGCCGCATTCCAGCTCTGGCTCGATGCCACGGTCCAGACAGGCCTTGAGCAGCCTTCCAACCAGCGCCTGCCCCCAGCCGCGCAGATCCCGGTCGGCACGCTGTTGCAATTCCGCCGGATCGACCATGCCGCTGCCGCCGCCCAGCGGCGTCTCGCGCAGCATCATTCTTGGTGATGGACCATTCTGGAAGACCCGGTCTTTCCATTCTCCGAGCGCGGTAAAATCAAACAGGTCATTGTCGAGCGAGCGGCCACCCGTTTTCGCGCCGGGTCGATCCTCGTAATAATCCGGATAATCCGGCATCATCGTCAGCCCGATCGCATCGATCCCGGTCAGGAACGAATGCATCTGCCGCGCTTCGGTGACGAAGGCACCAAGCACCTCTTCATCCATTTCGCCATGGTCGAGTGACAGGAAATAGGCCAGCGCGTCGGCGGCGCTGTCGTCCTTGCCCTGCGCTGCCATCTGCTCATGATCGGGCAGCCAGACCACGCCGCCGGAGATTGCCGCGGTGCCGCCCAGCCGGTCCTGCTTTTCGATCAGCCGGACCGACGCGCCGGATTCGTGGGCGGCGAGTGCGGCGGCAAGGCCTGCTGCCCCCGCACCGATGATCAGAACATCCGTCTCGCTGTCGACCATGGTGCCTCTCCCGCTTATCATTCAGGGGGAAGACTAGGGCCTTGCCGGTGGCGTCACAAACCGCACTTTGAATAGCGCGGCGCGCTTCAGGCGGCGATGCTGCCGGGCTGAACCGGCGCCGGCAGCCCGGTTTCGGCCAGACAATTGGCGCGCAGCGTTTCGATATCGGGGCCAAAGTTGAACGGTCCGTCGGTCTCTACGATATTCTCTGCCATTTCCTTGCGCAGGCTTTCGGTTGCCGGACCATCGACACTGCCGTCTGCGGCAATCACCACGCCATAGTCGCGCGCACCATTCACCGTCACCAGCCCCTGGCGGATTTCCAGCGCGACCAGTTCGGGATCGCGCTCCAGCGGGTTACCCCAGCCGCCGCCACCCCAGGTGATGAAGTGGAGCAGATCGCCCTCGCGCACCTCGATGCCATCCTGCTTGTTGCCGACCACCTCTTTCGAGCCATCGGCACGTTCCAGAATCTTGGTCGCCCGGTCGCCCGGCTGGCCGCCATTGACGCCCCAGGGATAGGTGAACCAGCGGTCGTCGTGGATCGCCACCGTGCCGGGTTCGAGGAAGCAATAGGTCATGTGGATGCCGTTGCCGCCGCGGAACAGGCCAGCCCCGCCGCTGTCAGGTTTCGCCTCGTAGCGTTCGATGCGCAGCGGGAAATATTTCTCGAGAAACTCGTTCGGCACATTGGTGAAACCGGGCCACAAGGAATGGCCGTCGGGGCCGTCGCCAAAGGGCCGGCCGGGAATCCCGCCAAAGCCGATCTGGAACAGCTGGAACCATTCGCCGCTCTTGTCGAACCCGGAATACATCAGATGCGGGCTCGAGGAGAAGCCGGCGCCGTTGAGGAATTCCGGCTGGCGCTGGCCGAGCAGGCCACCCAGGATGTCGAAAATTCGTCCGAGCGCATGGGTTCGTCCGGCGAGCGCAGCGGGATATTTCGGCTTGAGCAGCGAGCCTTCCGGAATCCGCACATCGACCAGATCGTAGAAACCGTCGTTGAACAGGATCTGCGGATCGAACACCATGATCATGTAGATGCCGAAGAACATCTTGAACATATTCTCGTTGAGGAAGAAGTTGATCGAGCTTGGCGCCTGCGGGTCGGTGCCCTCGAAATCGAGAATCACCTTGCCGCCCTCGCGCCACATCTTGCAGCTGATCTTGTAGGGACCAAAGCCGACGCCATCATCGCAGATATAGTCGGTGAAGCTGACCGGTTCCTCGCCGATGCTGGTTTCGATCAGATGTTTCATCGCGCGGTGGTTGCGCGCCAGCAGCAGATCGGTGGCGCTGGCAAATTCATCCTCGCCGAAACGGCCGCACATTTCGTCAACCCGGCGCGCCGCCACCCGGCAGGAGGCGATCAGCGCGTTGAGGTCGGCGGCGCACCAGTCCGGCTTGCGGCTCTGGTGCAGCACGACCTTGACCATCTCCTCGTTATACACGCCCTTCTGGTAGATTTTTACCGGCGGAATCCGCACGCCTTCTTCAAACACGCTCTTGCTGTCGATCGGGATCGAGCCTGCGACCTTGCCGCCGATGTCGGATTGATGGCCGAACATCGCGGTCCAGGCGACCAGCCTGCCGCCGCGATAGACCGGCAGCAATACCAGCCAGTCGTTATTGTGGCTGACCGCGCCTTCGCAGCTGTAGGGATCGCTGAGGAAGATCATGTCGCCTTCCTCGATCGTGCCGGGATAGGCGCGTAAAAAACCATCGATGAAGCTGCCGAACTGGCCGACGACCATCTTGCCCTGGCGGTCGGCGATCAGCGGAAAGGCATCGCCTTGCTCGCGGATGCCCGGCGACATGGCGGTGCGAACCAAAGTGGCATCCATCTCGATCCGGGCGTTGCGCAGGGCATTTTCGATGATGTCGAGCGTCACCGGATCGACATCGACCTTGTTGAAGGGCGCGCTGTTGGTTTCGATAATCTGTGCGGGCATGTTACGCTCCTTCCAACAGGTTGATGATTAGATTGCCGTGCGCGTCGACCAGCGCCTCGCAGCCGCTGTGCACCAATGTCGTGCTGTCCATTTCGGTGATGATCGCCGGCCCCTTGATGCGGTTTCCGGCCTTGAGCAGCGCCCGGTCGTAGATCACCGCATCCTGCATTCTGCCGTCCATGTAGAGCTGGTGATCGCGGGTCTTGGCGGCCGACGGATCGGCATCGCCCTTTTCGATCACCGGCGGCGCGACGTCGGCCGACTTGCCCAGCGCCACGGCGCGGACATTGACGATCTCGTGCGGTGTTTCGTCGAGATTGAAGGTGAACAATCGCTCGTGCTCGGTATCAAAGCGCGTGATCAGGCTCTCGATCGACAGGCCTTCGGGTTCCACCGACAGCGGGATTTCGAAGGCCTGCCCGGCATAGCGGATATCGATCTCGTAGAGCAGCTCGATATCCCCCGGGGCAACCCCTTCGGTTTCGAGCTCCTGCTTCACCTGCGCGCCGAGACTGTCGAGATAGACGGTGAGTTCGTCGTCGGTGGTGTTCTGCACCATCTCGTTGAAGCTGCGCTGGGTCTCGACCCGTTGCCGCGTCGTCGCATCGCCATAGGCGCAGAGCACGCCAGGCGAGGGCGGGATGATCACCGGCCAGCTGTTCATCAGCTTGCCCATCGCATTGGCGTGCAGCGGGCCGGCGCCGCCAAAGCCCATCAGGGCAAATTCGCGCGGGTCATAGCCCTGCTGGACCGAGACCAGCCGCAGCGCACCGAACATATTCTCGTTGACGATATCGATGATCCCGGCGGCCGCATCCATCAGCTCTATGTCGAGCGCGTCGGCGATCGTCTGCACCGCTTTCTGAGCACCCTCACGATCGAGCGTGAAGCTGCCGCCGAGCAGGGATTCGGGCAGATAGCCGAGCACGACATTGGCGTCGGTCACGGTCGGCAGTTCGCCGCCCTTGCCATAGGCGACCGGCCCGGGCACGGCACCGGCGCTTTCCGGTCCGACGCGCAAAGCCTTGGTCAGTTCGGGAACAAAGGCAATCGAGCCACCACCCGCGCCAACCGTCTTGACGTCGATCGACGACGCCCGGACATTGAGATCGCCGACCGAGGTTTCCCGCTGCAGCCGCGCCGAACCATTTTCGATCAGCGCCACGTCGGTCGAGGTCCCGCCCATGTCGAGGGTCAGTACGTTTTTCACATTGGCACTTTTCGCCACCCAGACCGCACCGGCGACGCCGCCGGCCGGTCCGGACATCAGCAGATTGACCGGCGCTTCGGCGCTCTTCTCGGCCGACATCAGGCCGCCATCGGAGCGCAGCAGGTTGAGCTTCGCCTTGCTGCCCCAGGCTTCCAGCTCCTTTTCCAGATTGCCGACATAGCGCGCTACCGCCGGCCGCACGGCGCTGTTGGCGACCGTGGTCAGTGCGCGCTCATATTCCTGCATCTCGGGCAGGATGTCGGATGAGATGGAAATCGGGATATCGGGAAAAACTTCGGCGCAGATCGCGGCGACCGCCTTTTCGTGGCCGCCGTCGACATAGCTGTTCATCAGGCAGATGGTCAGCGCCTCCACCTCTTCCGATGCCTTCAATGTCTCCAGCCGCTTGCGCATCTCGGCCTTGTCCAGTTCGCGAACGGTGTTGCCCTTCGCGTCCATCCGCTCGGGTGCCTCGATCGTCCGCTGCAGCGCCGCCATTGGTTCGGGCTTGGGCCAGATGATCCAGGCGGCGAGACCGCCGGGGACCAGGCTGCGGGCAATCTGCATCAGGTGGCGATGGCCCTCGGTGACAATCAGCCCGACCTTGGCGATTTTCTTTTCCAGCATCGCGTTGGTGGCAACCGTGGTGCCGTGCAGGAACAGGTCGATGTCGCCGGGGGCAATATTCTGACGTTCGCACAATCCGCGCGCACCATTGATAACGGCTTGGGACGGATCTTCCGGGGTCGAGGGCACCTTGTCGCGGAAGGTCTGGCCGGTGGCCTCGTCAATCAGCAGCAGATCGGTAAATGTTCCGCCGACGTCGACACCCAAACGATACCCCATAGTTCAATCTTTCTGTTGTGTAACTGTCATTCAGGCTTCGGCCCTTGCAACCAGTGATGGCAGCGGCCGGCCCATCACGCCTTCGAACCACTGGTTGGTCGCGATCGCCTTGCGCAGATCGAGGCCGTGCTCGACGCCGGAACGGCTGAGCAGATTAATCAGGTCCTCGGTGGCGATATTGCCGGTTGCATTGGGCGCAAACGGGCAGCCACCGAGGCCACCAAGGCTTGAGTCGAGCGTCTCGACGCCAGCCTGAACAGCGGCCCAGGCATTGGCAATGCCAGTGTTGCGGGTGTCATGAAAATGGGCGCGCATGGTGATATGGTCGGGGAGCAATTCTCTCAGCCGTCCGAACAGGTCGGAGACCTGGGCGGGCACGCCAACCCCGATGGTGTCGGCCAGCGCGATTTCCATCGGGTCTTCGGCGGCCATTTCCTCGGCGATATGGAGCACCGTTTCGGGATCCACCGCTCCTTCGAACGGACAGCCGAAAGCTGCCGAGATGGTCACCTGCGCCTTCAGCCCCTCGGCCTTGGCAAAGCGGATCATCTCGCGATTTTCGCGGATACCCTCTTTTATCGTCTGGCCCTGGTTTTTCTGGCCGAACGTATCGCTGGCCACGACCACGCAACCGGCTTCGTCAATACCGCGCTGGTTGCCTTCGCGCGTTGCCAGTCCGCGCAGCACGCCGCGCTTGTTCAGGCATAGTCCGATATAGGAAATATCGTCGCGGTCGGGCAGGCCGGCGATTACCGCTTCGGCATCGGCCATTTGTGGCACGCGACCGGGATGGACAAAGCTGGCCACCTCGATGCGCTTGACTCCAGCATCGAGCATCCGGGTGATCAGGCCCAGCTTGTCCGCCGTCGAAATGATCTCCGCTTCATTCTGCAGCCCGTCCCGTGGACCGACTTCCAGTATTGTTACGGCATTGTGAGTATCTGTGCTCATATAAATTGTATACAATCCTGTTTGCGCTTTGTATAGGAGAAAGCATGATGCGGGAGTATTTTTCATGACGCAAGGGGCGTTGACAGGATTGCGGCTGATCGAAATGGGTCAGTTGATAGCAGGGCCGTTCTGCGGCCAGCTGATGGGTGACCATGGCGCCGAAGTGATCAAGATCGAGCCGCCCAAGGTCGGCGATGCGATGCGCAGCTGGGGCCAGGGAATCCCGCTCTGGTTTTCCGTTGTTGGCCGCAACAAAAAGTCGATCACGCTGAATTTGCGGGAAAAAGAGGGTCAGGCCATCGTCAAGAAACTGGTCGAAAAGGCCGACTTTCTGCTCGAGAATTTTCGCGCTGGCACGATGGAGAAATGGGGTCTGGATTACGAGACGCTCAGCGCCATCAACAAGGGGCTGATCATGATTCGCGTGTCCGGCTACGGCCAGACCGGCCCCTATTCGCACCGCGCCGGCTATGGCGGCATTGGCGAGGCGATGGGCGGCATGCGCTATATCATGGGCGAACCCGACCGTCCACCGAGCCGCGCCGGGCTTTCGATCGGCGATTCGCTGGCCGCGACCTATGCCTGTCTCGGTGCGCTGATGGCGCTCGAGCATCGTCACAAGACCGGCGAGGGCCAGGTGATCGATTCTGCCATTTACGAAGCGGTGCTAGCCAATATGGAATCGACCGTGGCAGAATATACCGTGGCCGGTCATATCCGCGAACGCACCGGCTCGATCCTGCCGAAAATTGCGCCCTCCAATGTCTATCCGACCAGCGACGGCAGCGTCTTGATCGGCGGCAATCAGGACAGCGTCTGGAAGCGGATGTCGGCGATGATGGGGCGGCCGGAACTCGGCGAAGACCCCCGCTATGCCACCCATATCGCGCGCGGCGAACATCAGGCCGAACTGGATGATCTGATCATGGAGTGGACCAAGACCATTGCCAGTCAGGACCTGCTGGATATGTGCGAGGCGAATGGTGTACCTGCCGGAAATGTCTATCGCGCCCCGGAAATGCTGGCGGACCCGCATTTCCAGGCACGCGAAGCACTGGTCAAGGTGGATCATCCGCAGCATGAAAATTTCGTCATGCAGAATGTCGCGCCCAAGCTGTCCAAAACCCCGGGTCATATCGATAGCGTCGGGCCCGAACTCGGTGCGCATAATGAAGCGATCTATGGTGAAATGCTGGGCATGGACCGCGCGACCATGGCTGACCTCGAGGAGCGCGGCATTATCTGACGATCAGGCCGTGTCGGTGCCTCTGGTGGCCAGGTGAAAGCTGTGGAACGCACGCCGGATATGGCTGGTCATCACCGCGCCGGCCCAGTCCTGATCCCTGGCGGCAAAGGCGGCGATCAGCTCGTCATGATCCTTGGCCGACTGGATCAGGTCATCCCCGGAATATTGATTGGCGGTCCGCCGCACCACCGGCTGCTCGACCAGTGCCGGGAGCAATTTGCTCAGTCTGGGAGACTGGGCATATTCCAGGATTAGATCGTGAAACTGACGGTTGGCGTCGAGAAAGGTCGTGATATCGGGCGTTGCCCGACGGACCGCTGAGGTGAGCAAGCCATTCACTTCGCGCAACCGCTCGAGACCGCCCGCATCCATGCGCTGCGACGCGCGCTCGGCTGCGTGGCATTCCAGCATCGCCCGCAGCGCAAACATTTCATCGACTTCATCATCCGACCAGTCGGCTACCGACAGCCGTTTGGAGGCGCTGCGTACCAGCAGCATCTCGTTTTCCAGCCGCTGGACGGCATCGCGGACCGGTGTGCGTGACACGCCGGAGATTTCGCACAGCCGTTCCTCGGTCAATTGCATACCCGGATGGGCCTCACCATGAAGGATGAAGCGGCGGATCTTTTCATAGGCGGTGTCGGAAGCGCGGCTCATGCAAAGGCTATTGGCGGAATAAACCGGGTTGAGCAAGTCTTCAGCCAGAGGGCAGTTTCCACTTGACGGACGCTAATTGTATACAATATAAAGTCATCAGGGAGTTTTTGCATCACTATGCCCAAACCGAAATTGCTATGAAGCGGATCAAGGTCATCGTCCCCATCCCCATGGATGAAGATGGTGTGGCCGCCCGCGCCGAGCAATTGCCCGCCGATTTTGTCCGCGCCGGTTTTCAGCCCGAATTTGTCGCCGTGCCTTGGGGCGCTGCTCTCGGTGACAGCTATCATGACACGTTGTTGATGGACTGGACCGTTTTTCAGGCCGGGATTACCGCGGAAGACGAAGGCTATGCCGGCGTCCTGATCGATACAGTCAGCGATAGCGGTTTGCGCGCGCTCCGCTCCCGGCTCAGCATTCCCGTCGTCGGGCCGGGCGAAGCGGCCTTTGCCGCGGCGATGATGCTCGGCAAGAAATTCACCGTGCTGACCATGTGGCCGGAATGGTTTCCGCTCTACGAGAAAACGCTGACCGAATATGGCTGGTGGGAACGGGTCGCATCGCTGCGTTCGATCGACACACGGCCCGATGTCACCGAACTGCTCGCGGGCAAGGAAGAAGTGATCTTCGACAAGCTCAAGACAGAAGCCATACTGGCGATCGAAGAGGATGGCGCGGATGTGATCGTGCTCGGCTCGACGACCATGCACCAGTCGGCCCGGTATCTCGCCGACAATCTGCCGATCCCGGTGATCAACCCCGGCCAGGTCGCCTATAAATTTCTCGAGACGCTGATCGAACTGGGCCTGACCCACAGCAAGAAGGCGTTTCCCGCTCCCGAAGTGCCGAAAGATGCGGACATCAGAAAGGGATGGTATTGATGGCTGACTGGACCCCCGGCATGGCAGGACAGGTGGCGCTGCCCTATCCCTTCTATATCGACATCGTCACCAAGCGCTATTTCGACGGCGTCGACAACAAGAATATGACGCAGGTACTCAACTGTTTCGCACCCGATGCGATCCTCCACGAAGCCACGTCCGACACCACGCACAAGGGCCGCGACGCGATCGAGGCGATGTTCGAGAAGCTGTTCGCGGATTTCGAGCAGATCTGGCACGGCAATTTCGTCCACACCGCCGATCCCGACAGCAACGCGATCTGCTCGCAGTTCACCGTGCTGATCACCCCCAATGGCGGCGAGCAGCTGCGCTACGAGAATTGCAACCGCTTCTACTGCAGGGACCGATTGTTCCAGCATGTGTTCGTCTACATGAGCGGCGACAATCTGCTGAAAGAGGGAGACGTCTGATGCAATATGAACCCGGCCTTTCCCGCGCCGAACTGATCGAACTGGCGACGAAAACCTATTTCGGCAATGTCGATGCCAAGAATATGGACGCGGCGCTCGCCTGTTTCCACGACGGCGCGCTGTTCTGTGTCCAGACCGCCTTCACCCGGCACAGCGGCAAGGCGGAAATCCGCCGCATGTTCGAGGATTTCTTCGGCGCCTACGAGACCATCATCCACCGCGATTTCACCTGCACCGTCGACGAAGCCAATGGCCGGATCGCCGCCAGCTTTGTCGCCGAGCTGACCGACGCCGAGGGCGGTGTGACCCTGCTCAACAACACCAATTTCTGGCGGGTCCGCGACGGAAAATTCCAGGAGGTCTACGTCTATATGAGCGGGACCAATGTGCTCACCTAAATCTGTTTGACGGGTCAGAAGGCCCGCAAATCATTCCATCAGGGAAGGAAGAAAAATGCGTCGGATCAAAACAGCACTTTCACTCACCGCCGGCTTTGCCGCGCTGGCCGGTTTCAATCCCGCCTTCGCCCAGACAGGCGGCGACCAGGACGCCAGCGAAGCCAGCGATTCCAACGTCATCATCGTCACCGCGCGGCGGCAGAACGAGGCGCTCGCCGATGTTCCGGCCTCGGTCACCGTGTTCACAGAAGACATGCTCGACCGCACCGGCGTCCAGCAGGCCGATGAATTTGTCCAGCTGACCGCCGGCGTCACCATTGTCAGCGGCACCGCCGAAGCGGGCGACACCCAGATCAATATCCGCGGCATCAACGGCGCCCGCGATGCCGAAAGCTCGGTTGCGCTGGTGGTAGACGGCATTCTCAAGACCAACACCGCCCAGCTCAACCAGGATCAGGGCACGTTGCGCCAGATCGAGATATTGAAAGGCCCGCAAGGCGCGCTCTACGGCCGCAACGCCGCCGCTGGCGCGATTGTCATCCAGACCCTGAAACCGAGCGACATCATGGAAGGCGGCGTCAAGCTGAGCGCAGCAGAAGACAATACCTACAAGGCGTCGGGCTATATCTCCGTCCCGGTTGGCGACAGCGCCGGTCTGGTGTTGTCCGGCTCTTACAACACCACCGACGGTTTTTATCGCAACAGTTTCCTGGGCAATCGCAAGGTAGTCGACGATCAGGAAACATGGGCGGTCGATGGCCGTTTTGTTGCTGAACTCGGCGATGCCACCGAAGTCGATGTAAAGGCGCGCTATGCCGACCTTTCCGGCGCCTCGATCAATTTTAACACCGCCTTCCATCTGCCCAATTTTGCCGGCGTCGACCCAGCCTTTTTCGAAGATGTGAACACGCACAAATTCGGCTATTATTCGAACATCCGTCCAACCAATGACCAGACCACGTTCGAAACCTCGGTCAAGCTGACCCATGAATTTGACGCGATGACGCTGACTGCATGGGCGCTGTACAGCGATGTGGACCAGGCATTGACTGCAGACGGTACGTCAGCCGATTTCGCGCGCTATACCTTCCCCGGCGCCACGCCCGCGTCGGTAGCAGCGTCGAACAGCTGCTTCGCCACCACGGCGCAACTGACCGGCTATCCGCTCAATGCCCCGACCTTTGTCGGTAACAACCCGATCCCGTTCATTTTTGACCCGGTCAATGGGTCCACCCTCGGCGCCTATAGTCCGACCACCTGTGACGGCACCCAATATCAAATTCGCGAACAAACCGATATCAGCGCCGAAATCCGGCTGGCCTCGAATGGCGACGGGCCATTGGCCTGGCAGATCGGCGCCTATTATCTGAACATCAACCGCGATGTCGGGGTCAGCCTCGGCGCCGATCTCGGTCAGGGGGTGATCAGGCAATTGTACAATGATCCGAACAGCAGCAATCCGACTTCGCAGCTTTTTGCCGATAATTTCAACACCAATGTCTATGCCGCTTTTGGTTCGATTGATTATGAAGTCGCCGACAATTTCGATGTCAGTCTGGCGCTGCGTTATGATATCGAACAGCGGGAAGTCTCCAGCCGGGTACCGTTGGTGGCCGATCCGATTACCGGTGGTCCGATCAACCCGGGGCAGGCTTTCGGCGCGATCCCGGATCAGAAGCAGACGTTCAAGGAGCTCCAGCCAAAACTCTCGCTGCGCTATGGTCTGACCGACAATCTGAACTTCTACGCCAACTGGGGGATCGGTTTCAAATCAGGCGGCTTCAACAATCAGGGATCGGCCGCCATCGTTGATCAGAATTTCAACCAATTCCTCGGCACCAACGTCCTGATCAACGATATTTATCGCAAGGAAACCTCAAGCGCTTTTGAAGCAGGCTTCAAGGGTTCGGCGGCAAATGACGCGATCACTTTCGATCTCGCGGGCTATTATACCAAAGTCGATGACATGCAGTTCTTCGAATTTTTCGTCGGCGCCTTTGGTCTGCTTCGGGTAGTCTCGAATATCGACAAGGTCGATATCTACGGGATCGAATTCAACGCCAATGCAGAAATTGTAGAAGGCTGGGATATCTTCGGTTCGGTCAATATCACCGAGAGCGAGATCAAGGCCAACGCCTCCCGTCCCTACACGGTTGGCAACAAGTCGCCCCATACCGCCGACTATACGATCAACCTGGGCACCCAGATGGTCGCGCCGATCGCGACCAGTTTCGATCTGGTTATGCGCGCCGATTATCGCATTACCGGCCCGACCTGGTTCCACTCGGTCCAGGACGACACCGGCCCGACGCTGTTCAGCGGCCTGCTGCCGGGTTCGGCGCTGGCACTTCCCGCCTTTGTCGGGGATAATGACACGTCGATCACCCAGCGCGATGCCTATGGCGTGCTCGACCTGCGCTTCGGGCTGGAAGGCGAAAACTGGAACATAACGGCCTTCGCCGAGAATATGCTCGACAAACGCTATCTCAACGAGGTGATTACTGCAGTCGAATTTGGCGGGTCGTTCATTTCGCCCGGTGGTCGCCGGCGCCTCGGTGTCGAAGTCGGATATAAATTCTGACCACGGCACCGTGGCACGGCGGCGGTTAGCTAGCCAGCGGCTCGTTGCCCAACGCCAGATGCAGGGTGATGCGGTTTTCGATGCGCGCGCGGCGCGCTTCGATGGCCCGTGTTTCGGCGGCGATCGCGGTGGTCTGCGAATTGATCAGATCGAATATGGTGGAACGGCCGTTGATATAGCGGCTGCGAGTCAGAATCACGGCGGCCTGCGCCTCTTCGGCGGCGGTCGCTGTGGCGTCAACTTGCCGGGCCAGCGTGGCTTCGGCATCCAGTCGGTTTTCCACTTCCTGATAGGCGGTGAGGGTCGCCTGCGCATAATCGAACAGGGCCGCGCGCGCTTGCTCCCCTTGCCGATCCGCTTCGGCGAGCAGAGCGCCGCCCCGGAACAACGGCTGTAACAATCCGCCGGTGATCGCGTTGATATAGGTGCGCGGGTCAAAAATATCCCCGAAATTGCCGGACGAGCTATTGGCATCAAAGCGCAGATTCAATTGCGGGAACATGGCGTGGCGGGCATCGGTTGCCCGCAGACCCGCAGCGGCCACCCGCGCTTCGGCGGCAATCAGATCGGGGCGGTTGGCAAGCACTGACACCGGCGCGGTGACAGCGGGAAGCGCAGCGGGTGTGATCAGGTCGGTTGCGCCAGCGGCTTCTCCTGCCGGATAGCGACCGGTCAACACTTCCAGCGCGCGCGCTGCATTGGCTGAAGCGCGGGTTGCCGCTTCCAGCCGGTCTTCGCTGTTCGACACCGCGACCTGGGCCAGCCGGACATCGAGCCGCGAGGCGAGTCCGGCGCGGAACCGGGCGTTGGTGATGCGTAGCGTATCCCTGCGCCGCTCCAGATCGCGGGTTCCGAGATCGAAGGTGAGGGCCGACGCGCTGCGGTCATACCAGGCCCGGGCAACGCTCGCAGCGAGTGCCTGTCTGGCTGCGGCGAAGTCGGCTGCTGCGGCCCGCGCATCGGCATTGCCCGCACCGGCCAACGCGAGATTGCGGCCCCAGATATCGACTTCCCAGCTTGCCGCCAGCGCGCCGTCATAAACGGTCGTCGCATTCTCGGCGTCGGTGATCCCGGCCGAAATATCGACCTGCGGAAACAGACCGGCGCGCGACACCCGCATCGCCGCACGGGCAGCGCGGAGCTGCGCCAGCACCGACTGCAGATTCCGGTTTTGCGCGAAGGCCGCACGCACCGCCTGTTCTAGCGTCTCATCGGAGAAGGAGCGCAGCCAGCCATCAGGATAAATCGCTGCGCTGTCGCTGGCCTCCGTGTTAACGGTCGTCAGGTCAGGCCGCGATGACCAATTGTCGGGCGCATCGGGAATCACCGTCCGGTCCAGTTCGGGACCGCCGCGAATGGCGCAGGCCGATAGCAACAGCAGCAGAGTGACGGACGTTAGCTGGCGTTTCATGCGATGCTATCCCGCCGACTCTTTGGACAGGACGGCGGCATTTTCCTTGTCCTTGTCATCCCAGGTCACCGGCTGTCCGTCGCGCAGCCGTTCGCCACCGCGGACCACGATCAGATCGCCGGCGGCAATCTTGCCGGTAATGGCCACCCGGTCGCCGTCCGGCTCCCCGACCTGGACATCGACCCGTTTGGCGGTCTTGTCCTTTGGATTGACGACATAGACAAATATGCCGCTGTCGCGCAGCACCAGCGCATCACGCGGTGCCGTGAGCACCTGGCGCTCGATCCCCGTCGGAACGGTAATCGATATTGCGCTGCCGATTTTCAGATTGTGGGTACCCATCGGCGCGCGCACTTCCAGCGTCCGGCTGACCTCGTCGCCGGTTTCGATCACAGAGCGGATGCGCGATGTCCGCCTTTCCCCATCGGCGATGATCGTGATCTCCTGACCTTCCGCCAGCGATCCGGCAGCGACGATCGGAATACGGACCCTCGCTTCCGATCCGGCGCGACCGATGATCCGGGCAATTTCGCGGCCCGGCGTCGCATATTCGCCGACCTCGATCTTGCGCTCGACCAGCTGACCGGCGAAGGGGCTGCGGATCGTCGTCCGCGCCAGATCAAAATTCGCCGTTTCCACTGCGACCTGTGCCGCCGCCAGTCGCGCCCTTGTCTGGTCACGGGATGATATTGCTTCATCGAGCGACGCTTCGGACTCGGCCTCTTCCTTGAGCAATTGTTGCAACCGTCCGACGAGCCGGTTCTGATAGGTCAGGTCGGCCTGCAGACGTCTGATTTCCGCCGTCGCCTGGTCGCGGGCCAGCCGCGCGCTGCGGCTGTCGATCACCGCGATGACCGTGCCTTTGCCGACGCGTGCGCCGATGTTGAGGGTCGACTGAATCCGGCCAGCGACTTCCGATGCCACGATCGAATCGCGATCGGCGACGATATCGCCGGGGGCGGTGAAATTGGGCGTGAGAGCGGTCTTCTCAATCTTGGCCAGCGTCACAATCGCTGGCGGCGGCCCGCCCTGACCGGCGGCATCCTGCTGCCCGTCTGCCGCGCTCGATGCGAAGAACAGAAAATAGGCCAATGCGGCGAGCAACAGGGAGCCGCCGAGGGCAAACCAGCGGGCATTTTCTTTGACAAAATCGGGGGCGGAATCGCGCAGGGCAAAGGTCATTCGGCAGGCTCCAATACAGGTCGACCGGTATACTGAGGCGGCGACCCCTGGTCAGTCGGACGGGCTTTCCTGGCACCGCCCAGCTGGATCAGCGCAGGCAGCAGGACCAGGGTGAAAATTGTCGATACCAGCACGCCGCCGACGATGATGACGGCAAGACCGCGATAAATGGCGCTGCCCGGCCCCGGCACCAGCGCCAGCGGCAACATCCCCATCACCGATGTCCCGGTGGTCATCAGGATCGGCCGCAGGCGCAGTCTGAGCGCCGCTTGCGCCGCGTCCGAGCGAGTCATGCCCTCGGCTTCGCTATCGCGGGCCTGCGCCATTAGCAGAATCGCATTGTTGACGACGATCCCCAGCAGGATCACAAAACCGATCATGCCGAGCAGGTCGAGCGGAGTCGGTTTGAACAGGTTGAGAATCTGGATGCCGATCACGCCGCCAACGGTGGCCAGCGGCAGGGCGATGATCACCAGAGCGGAGTCCCAGGCGGACCGGAACACCGAGGCCATGATCACGAACAGCAAGGCCGCAGCGAGAATGAAATTGCTGCTCAGCGACGAAATCGCCTGCATCAGCGCATCGGCATCACCGCCGTAGCGCAAGGTGCCGCCAGCGGGCAGGGCATTGCGGATCGGTCCCTCTGCCGAGGCCTCGATCTTCTCAAGCGCGTCGCCCAGCGCCATGCCCGGCGGCGGCGCGACATTGATGGTCAGCGTTTTCCGGCCATCGACATGCGCGATCTGGGTCGGGCCGACGCCGCGCAACAAGGTTGCAACTTCGCCCAGCGGCACGGCCCCGCCATTGGGAGTGACGATCGGCGCGCTCTCGATTGCTTCCGGATCGGCGGCTTCCAGGCCGCGCATGATCACGCGCATCCGTTCGCCATCCGACACATATTCGCCGAGATAGAGCCCGTCACCCATCGCCCGCACCGCGCGCCCGACCTGCTCGCGGGTCATGCCCAGCTCGGCGATCCGCCGGTCATTCGGGGTCAGCCGCAGCTCGGGAACGACGACATTCGGATCGGGATTGGGCCGGACCATCGCGCCGGGAATGGCGGCGTTGATCGAGTCCGTGGCGACCAGCGCCGCCTGCCGCAGTGCCTCATCATCCTCGGCCTGCAGATAGAGTTCAATACTGCCGTTGCCGCCAAAATTGCCAAACAGGCTGCCTTGCTGGGCAAAGGCCTGGACATCAGGGAAACCGGCGAGAATCTCGTTGTTGACGATGCCGGTCATCTCTTCGATCCGCGACTGGTCCTTGATCCTGATGCCGGTGTTCAGGCCCCACGGATTGACGAACAGATAATAGTTGAGCAGCTCGGGCTGCTTCTCGCCCTTGAGATAAGGGTCCAGCCGCTGGACAACCTTTTCGGCGATTTCGGTGCGCGCCGCTTCCAGTGTCTGGCCAGACGGCAACCCGACCCAGGCATCGACGGCGTCGCGTTTGACGTCCGGCAGATAGTCGGTTTGCGGCCAGAGAAAATAGGAAATCACCATCGGTGCCAGGATCAGCGACGGGATCCAGATCCTGCGCTTGCGATCGCTGTCGATCAGGCTGAAAATCCGGTCCGCATAGCCGTCCCAGCGGCTTTCGTTGTCGTCCATGTCAAGATCACCGGCGAAGCGCCGGGCGGCGGCAGGCAAAACGGTCACCGCGACAATCAGACTGGCGATGACCGAAATCGCGATGGTCAGAGCGAGGTCAGCGAACAGCTGTCCTTCAACATCCTTGATGAACATGATCGGGATGAAGATGGCGACGGTGGTGGCGGTCGACGCGAACAGCGCCGGCCACACCTGAGCAACGGCTTCCAGCGCCGCCGGGCCGGGGCCCTTTCCCTGTTTCCTGATGCGGACAAAATTTTCCATCACGACGATGGCAGCGTCGAGCACCATGCCGGTGGCAAAAGCGAGGCCGGCCAGCGAAATAACGTTGATCGTGCGACCCGCCATGCCCAGAACCGCTAGCGTGACCAGCAGGCAGACCGGCACCGTCGCAGCGATCAGGACCGTGGCCCGGGTGCGCCGGACAAACAGCCAGAGCAGGCCAACCGCCAGCAAAGTGCCGAGCAGCAAATTGCCCCCCAGGAAAGACAGCGCGCGCTTGATGAATACCGACGGGTCAAAGCTTTTTTCGATTCTTGCGCCAACGCTGCGGAGCTCGTTTTCGTTGAATGTCTTGACCTCGGCCAGCACGGCGTTGATCGCATCCAGCGTATTGCTGCCCGGCTCCCGGATCACCTGCATGCCGATCGCCGGATTGCCATTCTGGTAGGTCGCGCCAAAGGCCTTGTCCGGTCCGACATTGATATCCGCGACATCGCGCATCCGGATCACCGTGGTGCCGCGCTGGGCTACGGTCAGGTCGCCGATCTGTTCGGCGGTGAAATTGCCTTCGAAGCGCAGTGCATAGCCGCGCCGCCCGACATCGACGGTGCCGCCGCCGACATCCTGAAAACGGCCAACCGCGCGCGACAATTCCTCGATTGTGAGATTGAGCTGGGCGAGCCGCCAGGGATCGAAGCGGATCCGCAAGATCCGTTCTCCGGTCGGCGCCTGCAGGTCGACGCCCTGCACGCCTTCAATGGTTTCCAATTTCGGAATGATCGTGTCGCGGGCGAAACGGGCGAGCGCTTCGCTGTCCATATTGCTGTCCGGCAGTGCCTGCAGGAACAGGTAGATCAGCGATTCCCCCTGCTGGCCATTGGCTCCGCCGACGATCGGCCGGTCCGCATCGAGCGGCCAGTTGCGCACCTGCTGCGCCCGGCTCGACACTTCGGCAAAGGCCTTGTCCATATTGGTGCCAAGGGCAAATTCCAGATTGAACCAGACATTGCCATTGTTCGACCAGCTGTTGATCGTTTCCAGCCCCGGAATGCCGCGCAGCTGCTCCTCGATCGGGATGGTGATTTCCGATTCCATCTCTTTCGGACTGGCGGCGCGCCAGTTAGCCTGCATCGAAATCTGTGGCTGTTCGATATTGGGAAAGAGCTGGATCGGGGTGGTGAAGATGGAGATGATGCCGATCAGGGCGATCAGGGCCAGTCCGGCGGCAATGGCGGCGGGATAGCGCAGGGCGATGTTGGTCAGCGTCATTGCGTCAACCCCGCGATACGATCACTGGAAATATGCTGCTGTTCGCCGTCCCTCATCCAAGCTTCTCCCGTCCCGATACCGGTAAAATCGCTGTGAGGAAAAGGCCTAAGGTAACAAAAGTAATCTGATGAGCCACTTTCGACCAAATTCGACCGGCTTTCGATGAACGTCCATGGTGAAAATATCATCGCGCTGGCGCATCCGGCTCCGGCCCATCCTTCCGGTGAGCTATGTTTTTTAGCGGAAAACCGTCGTTGCGCGCAGATGGTTCTGCGCTTCAGGTCCGAACGATGCGTTCGGCCAACAACGGCCTGTCGCCAACGCTAGATCCGCGAACGCCTGGCCTGTGAGGCCGGGTGAGCCGCGTCATCAGCCAATAGTTTCTCATACACATGGATCGTCTGGTCGGCGATTTTGTCCCAATGCGGAAATCGGTCGGCGCCAACCCGGAATACATCCGGATTGGCATGGGCGCGGTTCAGCGCGCTGACCATGCTCCTGACATTGCCCGGATTGAAATAATGCTTGGCGTTGAGTCTGAGGTCCCGGTTTTCCGGCAGGTCGCTCAACAGCACCGGACAGCCAAAGCTGATCGCTTCCAGCAGGGTGTTGGAATGGTCCTCGCGGACCGACGGGTTCACGAAGAACCGCGCATCGCGGTAGAGCGGTGCCAATTCCGATCGGGGCAGGCTGCCGAGCATCACGATGCGGTCGTCGTCCAGCGCCTCGATCTTTCTGCGATCGGCACTCTTGCTCCAGTCGCCGACGATTACCAGCTGCATCTGCGGATGGCTTTTGGCAAAGACGCGAAAGGCGGAAATCAGGCTATGGATATTCTTCTTTTGCGATATCTGGCCGACGAATAGCATATATTCCCCGGTCACCGGCGCGCCCGACCCCTCCGGGAACATCTCGGGCCGGTCGACCCCGTTGCCGATCACATGGACGTTGGGCAAGGCCACCATGGCTTGCAACTTTCGCCCTAGCGCCGGGGTCACGGCGATAATCCGGTCGGCCCATCGCAGTTGATATTGCGCCCATCGCATCGCCCAGTTCCGCGGCCCGCTCCATGGCCGGGCGTGACAATCCGCGCCATAGCGCACGGCGATCTTGCAACCCGTCAGCTTGTAGACCCACAGCAACTGGGCCGATTCCAGCCGGGCAAAATGGACGATATCCGGCCGCATCCGGAACGCTTTGACCAGCGCTCCAATCGCGTACAGCCATCGATCGATCTTCGAAATACCCAGTGAGGGCGCGCACCAGAGCGAGACTCCACGATATTCGCCGGTTTGCGTATAGGGTTTCAATCCGGCAAGGCACACTTTCCAGCGCCGGCTGGCGATCAAGGGGAACAGCCGTTCCGCATTTTTTTCGACGCCGCCCTCGACATCCGGGATGCCGCGGGCGCCGATGACCAATATCGTTTTCATTGCCGCAACTTTTCGTTGGTGCCAAAATATCCAACCTTATCGCGCCAATCTGGTTAACGAATTCAAGCACCATCGGACGGCTTGTCCGGTTTAGGCAAATTTTCACGGTGAATATTGCTTGCGCCCCGTTTTACCCGGCAAGAATTTTAGCGCGCAGCAAATGGACCGAGATTCTGACTCTGTTTTCGGGGACTGGAACTGGGATGTTCTTGCCGGCTATTTGAGCCACCGGCGGGCCACTACTGGTGCGCGACGCAGTCTGTCGCGAACCGGTCTCACCACCGAATCCCATTTAATCCCATTAAATCTCATCAAGGTTTCGAGGGTCCAGGCGAAAATTACGCCGCGACTCGCGGTAATATGCTGATTATTTGACCTTCAACGCGGCTGGCAATTTTCTCGAAACGCTCGGAAAAATCCGTAAATCCCTCATATTCTCGATATGCGACACTCTTGAAGCGAAAATTGGTCAATTGCCCCGTCTTCGCACTCTAGACGAGAAACTCCGTTTCTGCGTGTCGATCTAAACTTGGGATTATCACATGAGCCTATCCGATCACATGGCCGTTCAAAGCCATCTGGACTTGTAACGGTTTCGCGCCGGTGACTTGAGAGTTAAGCACTCATACAAGGAGACCGACGAGATGAAGAAGCATACAGAAGATTTCAAGCAAGAGGCAGTCCGGATTGCGGTGACCAGCGGATTGTCACGGCGGCGTGTTGCTGCTGATTTGGGTGTCGGATTATCGACGCTGGGCAAGTGGGTGTCGCAATATCGTCCGACGGGTCCGGTGACAGCGCCGCAAGCGGATTTGGCTCGCGAGAATGAACGTCTGCGCCTCGAGAACCGTATCCTCAAGGAGGAGAGGGATATCCTAAAAAAGGCTACCCAGTTCTTTGCGAGCCAGCGCCCGTGAGGTTCGCGTTTGTGCATAGCTGGCGTCATATGTGGCCAGTGGAGATGTTGTGCCGCGTGATGCAACTGTCAACGCGGGGTTATCGATCCTGGCGATCACGGCCGATGGGGCAGCGTGCGCGCGGTGACATGACGGTGCTGGCCCACATCCGGGAACAATATGGCCTCAGCCTTGGCAGCTATGGACGTCCTCGCATGACGATGGAGCTCAAGGAAGCGGGGCTCAATGTTGGTGAGCGGCGTGTAGGTCGGCTGATGCGGATAAACGGGATCAGGCCAGTTCGCACCCGCAAGCACAAGGTCACAACCAACAGCAACCACCGGCTTGGCATTGCGCCGAACCTGCTGGATGGCAACTTTGCCGCTGACGCGCCTAACCGCAAATGGGCCGGTGATATCAGCTACGTCTGGACCACAGAGGGATGGCTCTATCTTGCCGTGATTCTCGACCTGCACTCACGCCGCGTTGTCGGTTGGGCGGTTAGCGACAGGATGAAGAAAGACTTGGCGATCCGGGCGCTGGAGATGGCGGTAAACCTGCGCCAACCGGCTGAAGACTGTATCTTCCACTCGGATCGTGGCAGCCAATATTGCGCTTATGATTATCAGAAGAGGTTACAGGCTTATGGCCTGCGACCATCGATGAGCGGCAAAGGCAACTGCTACGACAATGCGTCGGTTGAAACGTTCTTCAAAAGTCTGAAAGCCGAGATGATCTGGCGGCAGAAGTGGCATACAAGGAGGCAAGCAGAGGCTGCCATCTTCCAGTATATCAACGGGTTCTACAACACCCGTCGTCGTCACTCATATCTGGGTGGCATCAGCCCACTGGCATTCGAAGCGAAGGTGGCATAATGAGATCAGTCACCGGCACGAAACCGTTACAAGTCCAAACCATCAAATCTCAGAGCAAAATCAGTTGCGATTGGAGCGGATGAGTTTGATCCTATTGCGAGGCGTAATGAGAGCGTTTCTCGAAGCGACTGCGCGTTGGCCAGTTGACCACAGTCGCGGCTGACTCTGGGAGCTCCGCATCGCGTGTCCAGCTTCAAGAAGCTCCTTAACTCCTCTAAAGTTCTGCATTTGTGTAGCTTCTGGAACATCTGCAACTGAATAACAAACCGGCTGACGCCGGTAGGTTCATGGCTTGGGGCTGAAGCCAGCCTTGTTTGGCCTGGTATGCTTGTCCAGATAATTGAGGATCACTTCGTCGGTGATATTCCCGCTGGTGGTGGAGAAATAGCCTCGTGCCCAGAAGCGCTGGCCCCAGTAGCGTTTGCGGATATGCTCGAACTCCTGCTGTATCTTGCGCGATGAGCGTCCTTTGGCCCGGCGCACGAAGTCGCTGACCG